>JACXTT010000455.1_pt1 | contig 69703 bp, 69 predicted proteins | sample 9270951 | NCBI WGS metagenome assembly JACXTT01 (sample SAMN15532306, study PRJNA645909) | rock metagenome | isolation source: weathered quartz diorite | place: Puerto Rico | collected 2017-06-21 | reverse complement strand
AGGGTACGCCGTACCTTTTTGCCATGCACCGCGTGGCAAAAAGGTACGGCGTACCCTCAAAAAAAAAGCTGCCTTGTGGGCAGCTTTTTTGATTCTTAATTAAAAAGGGCTCTTACTTTGCGGATGTCGAGGAGGAGGTCTTCGACGGCTTCGTTCAGGTGATCGATTTTTGAGTAAACTTGAGTCATGTCTTTTTCTTTTCGGACATGGGCTTTTAGTTCTTTCATCGCGTTTCTTGCGCCTTCGATCGAGAAACGATCGCGGTGCAAAAGTTTTCTGATGAGCAAAGCATTTTCCACGTCTTTACGAGTGTACATGCGTTGGTTGTTAGAAGCTTTTTTCGGGCGAAGAACGTCGAACTCAGTTTCCCAGTAGCGCAAAACATATTGTTTGATACCTAGGATTTCAGCGACATCACCGATTTTAAAACCCATTTTGTTAGGGATCGCTTTGATCTCTTCCAAGAGTTTATCATCACAAAGCATTGCTGGAATAGAAACCGAAGACACTGTTAAAACAGCGGCTTCTTCAACCTCTTCCACAAATTCAAGATGTTGATCGCCAAGACTGAGTTCTGTGTTATCAAAACTCATTTGCTCAGCTACCACCTCATAAGAGGGCACCTCGTGGGAAGTGTTGAGATCTGCCGTTTGTACTTCATCCATAGAATTCGTTGAAGAACTCATTGGACTATTCATCGTCACCGTAGTCATCGTCGTCGTCATCGTCATCATCCTTGAGATGGGCGTACTCTTCACCATTCAACATCGCCTTCAATACTTGAGACGGTCTGAAAGTGAGAACACGACGTGCAGAGATCTTAATTTGTTCACCAGTTTGTGGGTTACGTCCGATACGTTCGTTTTTTCCACGAACGACGAAGTTACCAAAACCAGAAATCTTAACCTTTTCGCCGTTTTGCAAAACAGTCTTCAAGGTATCGAAGCAAAGTTCAACCAGCTCAGAAGCTTCTTTCTTCGAGAAACCGATTTTCTGATATACGTTCTCGACGATATCGGCCTTCGTCACAGTTGATTTACCTAAGTTTTGGCCAGCCATTGTGATCCTTCACTTTAATATTCGCCCGTGATTTTCACACTGGCGACGGCCCCCTAAAGGGCCTTACATACATAAGCCTAGCAAGCATTTGAAAACAATCAAGAATTTATCTCACAGAAAGATCAAAATTCTTCTTCAAGCTTTCAAGTACCTTCGTAGAAACCTCGTTAATTTGACTTTCTTGCAGCGTGGCATTCTTATCTTGAAGCCACAAACGGATCGCCACGGATTTTTTACCCGCTTCCATTTTATCGCCTTCATAAAGATCGAATACTTCCACGTTCACAAGCAAACCAGCCGCAGCTTTTCTGATATCCTTCAGAACATCGCCGACCTTCAAAGTTTTATCCATTTGGAACGCGAAATCTCGCTCCACAACTGGGAACTTCGAAACACTCGAAATACGGTATGGACGAGGCTGACCTTTATAAAGCTGATCAAGATCGAACTCACCGATGGCCGCAGGAACTCTGATTTTGTTCTCATCCAAAAGAACCGGATGAAGAGTTCCAATGAAGCCAACTTTCTTACCTTCCACATTCAACTGAGCATACTGCCCTTGATGCAAGAACGCAGGAACTTCCGTTTTCACAGGAGTCACCCACGTGTAAGAAGAAATATTCAAGGACTTCAATAAAGCTTCAACTGTTCCTTTAAGTTCGAACACGATTGGATAATCCAAAGATTTATTCCAAAGGTTGTCGTTCTTACCCCACAAAGCAAAACCCAAGTGACTGCTTTCACCGTAACCACCGTCTTCCTTAACGAAGAAAGTGCTGCCGATTTCAAACAGACGACCTGTCATATTGCCATAATGGAAATTAGTATTCAGGTTTCTGAATAGTCCAAAGCTCAAAGAAGATCTCATCACATCCATCTCTTCATTGAGAGGATTCATGACACGAATTTCTTTATCACTAATAGAGAAGCCCGCAGCCTTCAAGTTTGCCGAAGCACCAAGGAAAGCCTTTTCAGCTTTAGAACCAACAAAGGCAAAATTCACAGCTTGTTGGAAACCTTCTGCACGAACCAGCTCACTTGTTGAACGATTCAACATGAAACCTTTGTCGTGATTCGCAGGTGGTTTTACAAAAACCGGCAAAGTTTCAGGAATGTGTTCATAACCATGAAGACGCGCATACTCTTCAACCAAATCCATGTCTTGCTCAAGGTCAAAACGGAAAGTTGGCGGAAGAACTTTGTAAACACCCGCCCCCGAAGCCGCTTCAATCTGACAACCCAAACGTTTCATGAAATCGACGAACTTGTCTTCCAAGGCTTCATAGCCCAAGCGATCAGAAACTGTTTGCACAGAAATCGTCACTGGAGATTTTTTAACTGGATTTGGATAGAAGTCATGGTGATCGCCGAAAGCTTCCCCACCGGCAACTTCCAAAATCAAAGCCGTCGCACGGTTCAAGCCGCGCAAAGCTCCATCTGGATCCACACCACGAGAGAATCTGTAAGCAGAATCCGTCGTGATCCCGTGAGCACGTGAAGTTTTACGTGCACTGGCAGGAACGAAGTAAGCACTTTCCAGGAACAAATCCACTGTGGCATCACTGACGCCAGAGTTCTTACCACCAACAACGCCAGCCAAACACACCGGATGATTGGCATCACGAACCGTAAGCTCTTCACCCGTCAATTTGATTTCAGTGCCATCCAAAGTGATGAACGCTTCACCCGTCGTGGCACGATCAACAACGATCTTTTTGCCAGCGATGAAATTTGCATCAAATGCATGCAGAGGCTGCCCCAATTCCATCATCACATAGTTAGTAACGTCGACGATGTTATTGATAGAATTTAAACCCACACTTTCAATGCGCTTCTTCAACCAAGCAGGACTTGGTCCCACTTTAACACCCTTGATAAAGCGACCTGTGTAACGAGGACACAAATCAAAAGCCTTCACATCAAGAGCAATAGCAGATTTCGTAGATTGCGAAGAAGTTTTCGGTTCCGTCGCCGGAGCTTTCAAATCTTTACCAAGAAGACAAGCCACTTCACGAGCCAAACCAAAGTGACTCAAGCAATCCGCGCGATTCGGAGTTACTTTCAATTCAAAAGTAATATCGTCATAACCACCGTACTCAGCATAGGGTTTTCCGACTGGGGCATCCGCTGGCAAAATTTCAATGCCATCAGATTCCTTCGCCAAACCCAGCTCTTTCAAAGAGCAAAGCATACCCGCAGAGTCTACTCCGCGCACCGCTGATTTTTTGATTGCGAAATTGCCCGGCAAAACTGCGCCCGGCAAAGCCACGATCACGCGATCTCCTGCTTTGTGATTTTGCGCTCCGCAAACGATTTGATGTACAACATCGCTGGACCCTGCGGCCCCGTAGGGGCCAGTAGAAACACGACACAAAGAAAGCTTATCCGCATTCGGGTGTTTGTCTTTTTCTAAAATGTGACCGATCACAACATGGTTAAAGTCCTTAGCCAGATTGGTGATCTCTTCCACCTCCAAGCCCGCACGAGTCAGGGCTTCGCCCAACACTTCCGGTTTAGAGAAGAACTCATTCACATCCACATAATCTTGGAGCCATTTTAAACTGATCTTCATTTTACAAACTGCCTTAAGAAACGAACGTCATTTTCAGGGAACAAACGAATGTCTTCGATGCCGTATTTGATGATGGCCATACGCTCAACACCAAATCCGAAAGCAAAGCCTTGGTATTTCGGAGTTTCAATTTTTGCAGATTGGAACACTTTCGGATTCACAAGACCGCAACCACCGATTTCAATCCAACCAGACTGTTTGCACAAGCTGCAGCCTTTGCCTTTACAAATAGGGCAAGAGCAATCCACTTCGGCAGAAGGTTCTGTGAATGGGAAGAAGCTTGGACGGAAACGAGTTTTCAAACCCGGTCCAAAATACTCACGCACGAAGAAACTGATCGTGCCTTTAAGATCCGCCATAGAAACTTTTTCGTCGACGCACAAAGCTTCAATTTGGTGGAAATTCGGCAAGTGCGAAATATCTGAATCACAACGGAACACTGGTCCCGTACCGATCACACGCAAAGGCAACTCTTCCGTTTCCAATGAGTGAATTTGAATTGGCGACGTGTGCGTTCTTAACACATGGGTCTTATCGATAAAGAAAGTATCTTGCATATCACGAGCAGGATGATCCGCAGGAATATTCAAGGCTTCGAAGTTATAATAATCTTTCTCGATGACCGGCCCCGTGCGCACGCTATAACCAAGACGAGACATCACGTTAAAAATTTCCTCTACAACCATATTCACAGGATGCTGTGAACCTTTGTTGCGAGTGAAACCCGGCAAAGTCATATCCAACTCTTCTGCGACCATCTTTGCAGAGATCTCTGATTTTTTCAGAGCCTCTTCGATTTCCGCGTAAGCAGTCTCAAGAAGTTGCTTCACTTCGTTCACTTTTTTACCAAAAAGAGGCTTTTCCTCTTTCGGCAAAGAAGCCATTTCCTTCATGATCTCTGTCAGAGATCCGTTTTTACCCAGGTACTGAACCTTGAGTTCATACAGGTCCTTGGTGCTTTTATTGGAGCTTAGAGCTTCTTTGAAAGCAGCTAAGGCAGCATCTTTGATGGATTCTAGTTTTTGCGTCGACATAGGGATCCATATTGGCTTGAAAATACTGGCTTTTCAAGGACTTGAGCTTTTTCACACAGTGCAAAAAAAGCTTGAGCTTTGGGGCCTTTAACCCTATCTTCCCCCGTCCATGGCGCATAAGAATCAAAACAACTACAGTCCCTATAAAGCCCGTCAAGAAGAGCGTAAAAAGTCTTTGGAAAAAAACGCTAAAAAGGATGGCAAAGCCGCTCCTCAGGCCGCCAACTCCAATCAGGGACGCCATAAAAAGCCCGAAACGATCTATGAACTCCATGACGCCAATGATCGCCTCTTCGATATCTTCCGCAACCACGGCTTTGATATGGTCAGCCACGAGCAGCGCTTAAAACTTGCGCACTTCTATCGTTTATTGATGCTCAATCAGGAAAAAGAAAACTTCACTCGCCTTCTAAAGCTCAAAGACATCGCCATTAAGCATTTCATCGATAGCATCATCATCATGAAATACACCAAGCTTCAATTCCCCCTGATCGACGTCGGCACTGGACCTGGCTTTCCCGGCATCCCATTGAAAATCATGTTCCCTGAAGAAAAAATTCTTTTGGGTGAGGGAGTGCAACGTCGAGTTGAGTTTTTGAAACATGTTCGCTCTGAAATGAATCTAAAAAATCTGGATATCATTGGTCGCAATATCAATAAAAACTTCGTGTATCCCGTAAATGGCGTGATCACCCGCGCGGTGGAAGATATTGGGAATACATTGGGCAATGTTGTAAATTCACTGCAACTGGGTGGCCGAGTTTATTTTATGAAAGGTCCCGGGGTTGATCCTGAGATCGAAATGGCCAAAAAGAATTGGTCCGAGTACTACAAACTTGTCGAAAACATTCCCTACTCTTTACCGGAGACTCCCCACGATCGCCGTCTAGTCGTTTACGAAAAAATTAAACACATGGAACTGCCTACGGAAGACGAAGGAGAAGACCTTCTTTTAGAAGAGCTTTCAAACGAAGAAAAACGACGCTGGGCCGCTTACAAATAATCTAAGTAAGCTTTTCAGTAAGGGAATTTAAGATATTGACTCCCCTCTAGGGCGGGGCTATCACTGCCCCCTCGATGGCGCAAACAGAAAATCACCTTATTAAAATAGCCCAGCTTGAGTACCAAAAAGGGCACTTTTTGGAGGCGTCCATCACGGCGAGAAAAGCCGCACAAGAAAGTCTTTCCCAAGGAAAATTTGCTGATTGGCTCGAAGCCGCTCGAATCATTCTTCTGACAAACTATGAGCTCGACAGCATGCTTGAGTTCGAAAGCTTACTCGCTCCTCTGCAACAATTTGAAAGAGACAGCGAAGGTCGTAACAAAGCAGCCGCTCAGTACCTGATCGCTCACTATCTTCTATTAAAAAATTCTCCTGAAGCCGAGGCAACTTTATCTAATGCCATTACCACAAGTGCTAGCACTCAGAACCTTGAGTACCTTGCAAGATCCTTGGCGCTGGCAGCCTTCTTCTATGCGCGCGAGACGACTAAAAATTTAGCTAAGTCCATCGAGTACCTGGATAAGCTTGATATCATGATTCAAGAACTTTCTCTTTTTGATCTGAGCATCACTTCTTTGATTTACCGTTCTTTCATCAATGGCGATCGCAATCAATTCGAACGCGCCCAGGAACTGATCTGGTTGGCCTATGAAAAAGCTCAACACCATGGGCACCAAGTGGCTTTGCCAACAGTTCTGGCGCAAATTGCAAGACTTCATAAGCAACAAAATCACAACGATCTCTTTCAGATGTACTCTGAACTGGCTCTACGCGGAGTCAGCTCACAAAGACATCCTCGCCTTTATCGACAAATTTCAGAGTTCTGCAGCTACTATTCTGGAAAACCTGTCAGTGCGTTTGATTTTGTCTTAGATGAAGCACAAAGCTTATTGCGCGAGCGCGACAAGGGCTACATCGACTTCCGCAATCAACATATCTTGCTAGAGCTTGCCGTTCTGTTCCTAAAAAATCCAGGCATGCGCTATAGCAAAGAAGATTTGATCGAGATCATCTGGAAGCAAGCCTACGATCCAGATACCCATGACAATTTGATTTATGTTTCTATCAAGCGTCTGCGCCTTTTGATGGAGCCAAACTCAGAAAGTCCCAAATATATTTTACGTGATCGCAAAGGTTATTACCTGAGCACTCAAACTCAGATTCAAGTTAAATCCCGTGAGGAGAATAAAGTATGAAACAACTCATTACGATTCTAGCAGTCGTCTTAGGCCTCTTCATCGCAACTTCCGCTTGGGCCCGCGGCCCCGGCGATCCGATTTCTCCTCCATGGCCAGTGAGCATCTCAACAATGCCATTGGACATGCAAGAACTTCCAGGCGAATGGGTTGCTTACAGCCACGACACGATCTGGTTCATTCAAATTGAGCTCAACGCCAACGGACGTGGTCTTGCCGCTATCCATATTCAGTCCAATGCGGTTCGCACTCACAAAGTCGATGGCTGGCTAGCTCCGCACGAGAACTCTCTTGCTGGGGAAATTTTCTTGGATGGTACTCGCCGCAATCAGATCATGATCTTCAGAGACAAAGAAGGCACGAAACTGCGCCTTTCAGCTCCGAGCGACAACTACTACGATCTTAAATTATACAAACGCGAATAGGGATATCGACTGTGATAGAGATCACTTCAAAAAGTAATGAGCATTTTAAACGTTGGAGTGATCTTTCATCTTCTCGCGGTATTAAGAAACACAATGAGTTTATTCTTATGGGAGAAAAACTCATTGAAGAATTCCTGAAGAATCCGAACTTCACAGTAAAGGCCGAAATTGTTCACGAGGACCTGCATTCTGTCATCCCGTCTTCTGCAGCGGCAAAGTTTGGTCGCATACCGGTTTATAAACTTCCTAAAGCGATGTTCAACGAATTGGATGTGGTGGGAACTCACTACAATCTTTTAGTATTAGAACCAAAAGCCATCGAACCACTTCCGGCAAAACACACAATTCAAGGTCTTGAGTTGGTTTGCCCTCTTGGGGATCCATCCAATCTTGGCGCCCTAGCTCGTTCCGCATTGGCCTTTGGAGTGAGCAAACTTCTTCTGACTGAAGAAAGCTGTTCACCTTATCATCCCAAAGCAATTAAAGCCTCTGCAGGAGCTTTGCTGAAATTACCCGTGTTCAAAGTCGGCAAATTTGCTGACTTCATAGCTGGTAACGAGAATATCTGGGCCTTGGATATGAAGGGCGAAAATGTAGGCCATTTCAACTGGCCTAAAAACTTGCAGCTCGTTATCGGTGAAGAAGGCCCTGGATTTAGCGGACTAAAAGGCTTACAAAGACTGTCTGTCCCAACGCAAGGAGTTGAGTCTTTAAACGCCACCGTCGCAGCTTCCATAGCCCTCTTCACTTATTCAAATTCTCAGAAGTAGTTTATATATCAATGGCGACTTTCACGGTCGCCACCAGGAGCTGTTGCTCCATGGGCATCGATAACACACAGTGATCCACAATTATAGAATCCGCGGTGCCATCCTCCCCAACAATACTTTGAAGCCATGTGATAACCCGAAGGACAACCAGCAGTTTCGGGATTGCAGTTCTGTGTCGGCTGCATACTTTGAGGCTGCGGCTGACTGCAGTCGCGCTGAATTGGGATTAACTGAACACTGCCATTGGCATCAATGTGCATGGATCCCTCAAATGCCAATGCACCTGAACTAAAAAGTGCCACCGCTAACAGCGCCGTTGATATTAAACCTTTCATATATTCCATTCCCCTTTTTAAATTTTTAAAACTGAGCATTCGTTGCCCTGTCTTTGGGATGGAAAACTAGTTTCTATTTTTCAAGAACTCTATCAATCAGATTTTCATTTGCAGGAAAACATCTTCTGATTTTTGGCGATCTTCCGAATGACAAAATGCCACCATCTATTCACCAAGTTTTGTTGGAAATTTAAATTCACACTTTTCCAATCCCCAAAAACATGAATCAAAAAATTCTAAAACTGCACCACTAGCGTGGTGTTATGACAAAAGCCTGAACGCGTAACTCGGATCACCTTCTTGATCTTTTAGACTTAAAGATATCGTCATCGTGATTCAAATCTTGCTGAGACTTCACTTTATATGTCTCAACTCTCTATAAAGCACTACCAATGCCCCCATTGTGGAGAAAAGTCCTTCTCCAAATGAGGCCACTTCTATAAACGAAGTACTAAAACATATATCCCTAGATATAACTGCCACGGATGTAAAAGATCGTTTTCGACAAGAACTTCTTCTCCTACCTTCAATCAAAAGAGAACTGATCTTAACAGTAAGGTCTTTAAACTTCTTTGTGCTGGAGTTAGCATGAGAGAAACTGCAAGGGTTTTAGAGTGTAACTACAAGACTGTGTTCTTAAAGTTTTTATGGCTCTCCAAGAGAGCTAAAGAGCATCATCTTAAGCAGAGGTTTAAAGTCGGAACTATCTTATTCGATGAGATGGAGTCTTTAGAACATACTAAGCTAAAACCTCTTACCATCGCCTTAGCAGTTAGTGATGACTATCAGATCCTAGGAGTTCAGGTTGGAACTATTCCTGCCAAAGGACACCTAGCTGGGATCGCTTTAAAGAAGTATGGATATAGAAAGAACGAGTCTTTAACTAAAACTAAGGCATTGCTCTCTCAAGTTGCGGGTCAACTTATAGCGCCCATTACATTGATCAAATCAGACGCTAAACCTTCTTACAAAAGCTTAGCAACGAAGATCTTCCCAGATACCACCTACGAACAACATCTTTCAAAGTCCAACAAAGAGAAACGTAGGGAACAAAAGTACCTGAAATCAGAAAAGCACGTCCATGATCCCCTATTTGAGGCCAATCACATCTGTGCTGTCTTAAGAGATCACATAAAACGACTCACCAGAAGAAGTTGGTGTACGACCAAGATAAAACAACTAGGGAGCGACATTATTATTTGAAATTGAAATGACTTGAGACAGCCGCACTCACGCTTTCCACATCCAGTACCGTCATAAAATCATAACAATCTAAATCTGGATCAAAAACAGGCTGCAAACAGACCAGCGCGCCGGCCATGATATAAGCGCGCAGAAGACTTGGTAACATTCGTCTTTTCATCGAAGACTCAGGACGCTCCAATACCAAGGCTTTTTCCGAAAAGAATCCGTTATGGGCTTTAACGACCTCTTGAGAGATTGTGTATTTTTGCCTTCTTAAATAGCCCACAATATCTAAGATCTGATCTGCACCATCGGCGGTGATACTGGCTAAGCCAAAAGCATAACGAACTTTATGCGCCTTAAAGAACTCGCCCAAACCACGCCACATCAGATGAATCACGCGACCGTCTCGATAATCGGGATGAACACAGGCCCAGGCTAGTTCCGCCTTAACCCCGGTTTTCTTAAGAAGATCTGTCAGATTGAAATCTTGTTCTGCCTCGAAAGTGCGAACTTGGCTGGATAAAGTGACGCGGTAGGCACCACAAATCATTCCTCGATGATTACGAACGACCAGATGCTGCGCCAAAAGATCCGACTCAGATAAAAAATCTTTAATCATCGGAAAGCATAACTTACGCAGTTTGTGCACTTCGCGAAGAACTTCAACGCTATTGCTCCACTCCATCTGAAATTCATTCCGAACCTGATTGGCTTCTTGAACTGTCTCCAAAAACACAAACTCCTTGGGCCTTAATACAAGCCTACTCCAGATATTGAGGTTTGCAATTTCAAAATCAGCAGCATAGCATCAGTCTATATGGAACTTCGTCTTAAAGCCATTCGAACACCCTATTTTCAGGTCTCAGATTTTCAGCTTTCCCCTGGCCAAAGGGTGCTACTCAAAGGGCCCAGTGGCACCGGAAAGACAACCTTTCTTCATTTATTGGCGGGTTTATATCGTCCCAGCGAAGGCCAAGTGCACTGGGACGAAAAGCTTCTCGCTGATCTTTCTGAAAGTGAAATCAGCCATCTGCGCAGAGTTAAAATGGGTCTGGTTTTTCAAAATTTGAATTTGCTCAGTTATTTAACTGCGGAAGAAAATATTGAGCTTTCAGGGGCCGACAAAAACACCGCCCGTGAGCTTCTGACCCAAGTCAGCCTTAAAGACAAATTTGCCCGCCGCACCCAACAACTCAGCCTTGGAGAACAGCAGCGCGTCGCCGTGGCACGCGTCCTGGCGCAAAAGCCCGAAGTTATTTTAGCCGACGAGCCCACTTCTAGTTTGGACGATAAGAACGCCGAACAAGTCATGGATTTATTAATGGGCAACTCCGCAACGCAAAGTTTAATCATGGTCAGCCACGATCATCGTATTGAGAAGTTTTTTGATAAAATCATTTCTGCGCAGGAGCTATTGCGATGAATGCCTTTCGCCTCTCGTATCTTTACCTGCGCCGTCATATGTTCACCACGGTGGTCACTGTCATTGCCTTGGCTCTGGCCATTGCCTCGGTGACGATTCTTTTGAAGTTAGAAATTCTGTCGCACTCGCGCTTTGATACCCTGGCAAATCAGGGTGACGCTTTGGTCGGAGCAAAATCCGGCGGCATCGACATTCTTCTTGGAGCTTTAAATTTTGAAGGCGACATTCCTGCTTATCTTCCACAAAATTTGTATGAGACCTTAAAAGCCAAGCAAGATATCAGCTTTGAAGATAAGACAAGCTTTCGTGAGTCTTTCACGATTTCGCATATCACTCCCTTGTTGGTGTTTGGAAACTACAAGTCCTACCGCATGATGGGAACTGATGAAAGTCTGCTGACTTTACAACCGACCAACACCGCCCCACAAATTGGTGAAGGAATTTTTCCCCATAATTTAGATGAAGTGATGGTTGGCTCTGACGTCGCAAAATCAGAATCCTTAAAAGTCGGCGACGTGATTTATGCGCACTCTAAAATTCATGGAAGCTCCTTCGAAGGAGCTTCGTTTCCATTGAAAATCACCGGCATTCTTAAAAGCACAACAAAAACTTGGGATCGCGGGATCTTCTCAAACCTCGCAACGGCGCAAAATGCTGTGGCTAGAACTCCGGGCTATCAAACAATTTGGGGCCCCCACGTTCTAAGTTATTTTATCTTGAACCTTCAAGAAGGCGGCGAAGAAGCCCTTGGGACTTTGATCAATCAAAGAACCGTGTCTCAATTAGTGCTCATTGAAAAAGAAAAGCAGCATTTGCAAGATCTCACGGGTTCAAGTCAAACTCTGCAACTTCTGATTGTGGGAACGTTGCTCTTACTTTCGACACTCACCGTTCTGGCAGTGTTCTTCACTCGCATGGAAGCCCGTTCAATGGAGCTCGCGGTTTTGAGAGCCTTGGGATATTCCCGCCCCGAACTGACGCGTTTACTTTTAATTGAAGGCTTGTGGATGGGACTCATTTCCATCGTATTTGCCGGCATCCTTGAAATCATCATGAGCCCCGTCATTTTAGTAACCGCTGGGGCCCAGCTGCCGCAAACCACTGCTAGCAATTGGCCTTGGTGGATGATCCTGGTAACAGGTATTTTGGCATTGATCGCAATCACCTTGGCAAGTCTGCCTCCACTGTGGAGACTGTATAGACAAGATGTTCACACGGCTTTACGAAACATTTCTTAAAGCCCACTGAGGTCGAAAGAACTCTGTTATTTGTCAGATTTTCGATGACATGGGCATGCAGACTGATTGGCACTGTGAGAACATCCAAAACTATGCTAGAGATACCTAGAGGCCAACGTAACGGCGTAGGTTGAATATTTTTTGGAGATTCAATGTCCTTCAAGATCCTTGTCGTTGATGATGAAAAAGACTTAAGAGATCTTATCTGCTATTTTCTTAAACGAGAGCAGTATGACATCTCCACGGCTGAGAACGGCAAGCAGGCTTTCGACATTATTCAACAATGGCGTCCCAACTTAGTGATCAGTGATATTCGCATGCCCGGCTGGGATGGTTTTGAACTGATGAAGAATGTCGCTCTACTTAAAGATCAATTCGTGCCTATGTTATTCATTTCGGGTTACGTCGGCGGCGATGAGGCTGAGTTAAAGAAAAACCCCCACTGCATTGGCTTTATTGAAAAACCTGTAAGTAAAGCGGATCTTATTAATATCGTGAAATCGGTCCAGACCAAGCAACAACAGTCACCCAATTAAATCGCCATTAAAGCGGCAATCGAATCACAAAAGAAGTGTTTTTATGAGCAGGGTCAATATACATCTGACCATGATGGCCTTCGATCAATCCTCTAGAGATACTCAGCCCCAAGCCTGTCCCCTTACCAATTTCCTTGGTCGTAAAGAACGGACGGAAAATCTCTGCCTGCAACTCTGCAGAAATCCCTGGCCCACTATCACTGATACGAATCTCAACATCTTTGTTGATAATTCTAGCTTCAATCGAAACCCATCTTTCAGAAAGCTCATGGATCGCCTCGAAGGCATTATTCAATAAATTCAAAATAACTTGAGAAATCTGTACCGGTCGACAATGCATGGAAATATCTGGAAATGGATCCTGCATGCGAATGTCGATATTGTTTAACTTAAATTTCTCATAACAAAGTGCCAAGGTATTATCGATGACCGTCTGAAGCTGCACCAACTCGATAGGATCTTTTGCACCATCACGGGCAAAGGTTCGCAAACCTCTGACAATTTTTGCGATACGATTTGTTGTCTCCTGAACCTTTTTAATCGATGTCCGCATTTCTTTATTATCAAAAGGCTCACTGTCCAAAACATCCAACTGCTGCTCTGTGGAAAGAAGTATCACGTTCAGCGGTGTATTGATCTCGTGGGCAATGCCTCCGGCCATCTCACCTAGGGATGCCAGCTTTGCCGCATACTCTGCTCGGGATTTTTGATTCAATAATTCTTCCTGAGTACTCTCTAAGGTCTTCACCGCAAAGGTCAAATTCTGCTTTTCTATCTTCAAGGCCTCTTCAGTTTCATAGCGCGAAGCCATATTACGATAAAATTGTTTTGAATTACCGTAAACATAAAGAGCGAAAGTAAGAATAAACAAAGTCCATATTTTATAGGGCAGCTCCCCAGTATGATGGGCAAAAGCCAAGGCGATTCCTGGCAGAACTCCCAACATTAATAGAAAATAATTCTGCACACGAGGATTCAAAGAAATCGAAGAGGTCGATCCCGCCATAATCGCACTCATAAGGAATGACGTAGAAAAAATTTTTGCATCCGAATTGTTCGGATCAAAAAGACCCATGGTGCAGATCAAGCCCAGAAAAGTAGAGCTGATAACAATGGCAATAACATGGAGCGGACTCCATTTCTGTAATCCTGGAATACCCAAAGACACGATCTTGCGAGCAACAAGAGCCCGCACCGTAGTTGCCGTTAAGGCAATGATAGCCGCCAACTGATGAAACGGTAAATACTCAGAAGTTGTCACAACGGGATTAAAAAGCAGGATGACAAAAACAATGGCAAAGCCCACAGAGGCAGCAATACTTCGCCGACACATATCTAAGTTAAGACTGTCCAATACCGATTGTTCTAATTTCCTCATTTAAAAATTTATATCTTATTTGTTTTACACAGTCACGGTTCTCGAAGAAGCGGCGACGGTTATTTAAAATTCAGTTACAAACTATTGCCATAATTTATAAAATTCTGTCCCCGCCTCTTCGGCGCCCTGCGGATTATAAACTCGCCTGATTGGAAGGAGGTTCCGAGGAAATCTTCTGACCATCAAGCCCCACGAGATTTGCAATCAAAGGTTTCATATCTACCTCTAACAAAGTTTCTTTTTCTAGAAGCATATTGGCACCTTTTTCTAAGATGGCGCGATTAGCTTCTAAGATTTTTCGTGTTCGCTGCGTGGCCTCTTCAATCACTCGTTTAATTTCAACATCAATAATCTTCGCGCTGTCTTCACTGCGTTCACGGTGCAAAGTATTGGGATATCCCGTCTCTAAAAAACTCGCTGCTTGCTGTTCAAAGATCACATTGCCAACCAAGCGACTCATTCCATATTTGGTAACCAACGCTTCAGCAATATTAGTCACCTTGACCAAGTCATCCGAGGCCCCGGTCGACACCTCACCAAAGATCATGCTTTCAGCAACTCGGCCTCCCATCAGCACGGCCATCTTATTTTGCAACTCTTGTTGGGTCATTAAATACCGATCTTCCAAGGGTCGCTGAATCGTGTAACCCAAAGAGCCGATTCCTCGGGGAATGATCGATATCTTTTGCACTTTATCCATATCCGGAAGAGCGGAAGCAACCAAGGCATGTCCCATTTCATGATAGGCAACAATGCGCCTTTCCTTCGGATTTAAAAGCCGATTTTTTTTCTCGAGGCCGGCAACAATTCTTTCCATGGCCATGACAAAATCTTCCTCTTCCACAGAGTCAGATTTTCGGCGCGTGGCAATCAAAGCCGCTTCATTCACAAGATTCGCAAGGTCAGCCCCCGTGAATCCAGGAGTGAGCCCAGCAATGTGTTCCAAATTCACAGAGTCATGAATTTTTATTTTTTTCAAATGAACTTTTAATATCGCTTCTCTGCCGACCTTATCAGGACGATCCACTAACACCTGTCGATCAAAACGGCCTGAGCGTAGTAAAGCTGGATCTAACACTTCGGGACGATTGGTGGCTCCCAACAGCACAACACCGGATTTGGTATCAAAGCCATCCAACTCAGCAAGAAGCTGATTAAGAGTTTGTTCTTTCTCGTCATGTCCTCCGGAAAACATTCCCGAAGTTCTGATCTTACCCAAGGCATCCAATTCATCAATAAAGATGATACATGGAGCCTGCTTCCGTGCTTGCTCAAAAAGATCCCGCACTCGCGCGGCTCCAACGCCAACAAACATCTCTACAAACTCCGAACCACTGATTGAAAAGAACGGGACCTTGGCTTCACCGGCTACGGCTTTTGCCAGTAAGGTTTTACCCGTGCCTGGGGGACCAATGAGTAAAATGCCTTTAGGCATCCGCGCGCCCAAGCGTTCATAGTCCCCAGGATTTTTTAAGAACTCGACCACTTCGCGAAGCTCCGCCTTCGCTTCCTCCACACCTGCCACATCGTCAAAAGTTGTTTTAACATCTGTCTCCACATAAAGTTTTGCGCGACTTTTTCCCACGGACATCAAGCCACCAACACCTCCTCGATCCATCATACGGCGACTGATGAAAACCCAAAGGCCTACAAAGATCAGTGCCGGTATTGTCCAGGAAAGAATATCGCGGAACAAAGAACTTTCTACTTCTCGAGTGTAGGTGACACCGCTTCCCTCAAGGGACCTGGCCATTTCAGGCTCTACTCTGGTGGTTATAAATTCTTTCTTATTGCTCTTTCTTGCTTCTGTGAATTCGCCCCGAATGTACTTTTCAGAAAGGACTAAGTTATTAACGCCTTTTGATTTTACTAAAGATTCGAACTCGCTATAGGGAATTGTTTCCACCTGGCGTGCCTGCATCCAAATACTTTGCAGTAGAAACACGACGAAGAATGCGAAGAACATTAAAAGTACATTATATCTTCCGTCCTTAAACACTGAGGGTGCCTCCGGATTGAAAGTTAGACTTCCTTCACTTTACTCTTATTTTGAAGGTGCAGAGACAACTCTGCCTGAAAACATGAACAAGTTGCTCAACATATTTTCCCGGTAGTCTAAAACTTCTACACCCTCTAACTTGCAACTATTAGTGGATCAGGACTTGAATTGGGCCCTAATGCCTCTAAAATTGATCCTAACAATTGTTAATTTTGGTACACAGTTTGCTAATTGCTCCTCTGTCTTGGAACATTAAATAGTTTAAACACGAAAGGGCTTTGCCTTATGAAAAGACTACTTCTTGGAACTGTTCTGACAGTCGCAATCGCTCAAGTTATCACACTTCAGGCAGCGCAAGCTTCGGCAAGTGATGGTCTGTGCGATCAAGCCAGCGGCTACTGCCTCTCTTTAGGTGGAATGACCAACGCCGATGGCAGCATTATTTATGCAACTAGTTTTGCGACTCCTTTGTCAAAAACTCTCATCAGCACATCCGACACAGCTTATATTGGAGTTCCTAAAGGGAGCGACCAAGTCTCTGTAATCACCAAAGACACTTCAATTGTTCTCGGAACGTTATCACAAAAAATGGATTCATCGACTTATCTTTATGGACTCAACTTAGCACCTGGAGCCTCATTGACTTCGAAAGTCACTCGCAGTGGAGTTAGAGTCAGTTGCTCGCCAACAGCCTTGGGCATTTTTGAAAGATACAAAACTCCGGTTGTGGAAGTCACTTCAGTAGCCAGCGATGGAAGATCACAAATCACATTCACGTCTGTGGCTGACAACGGCCCTTCGAGTGAATCTGTATTGGGTGGATTTTTATGTAAAGGTCAAAGCTCTGCTGTTGAATGGCAGGATTAATACAAAAAAAGAAGCACTCATGGAGTGCTTCTTTTTTTTCGAGACATTAGAAATCTGCATAACTTAACAAGGAATGAGTTCTTGTAGGACCTGAGCACTCGGCTCTTTCTCCCAAAGTGACAAGACGTATCCTCCGCCACCAGAGCCAGTCGGCTTCACAGCCACAGCGCCATTTTCACGCAACCACTGAATGTGCTGAGCCGGAGCTCCATCATTCAAACTCCATTGTTCAAAGCACTGCCCCGCTAAATTAATAGCTTCCTTTAGAAGTGTCATCCCTTGCTCGGCATTTGCTAATAACGCCTCTTGAGCAAGATCGACGGCTCTGTGCATCTGTTGATCAATGGCCTTCCCTTGAACAGGATTTGCCGCAATCAAAGCTTTCACCTTATTCACGGCATCTACAGTCACACCGCGTTTTCCGGTATATGAAATATACCAGCGCGGTTGCCAATTGGTTTGCAAAGCCGTGCGCGCGCCATCTCTGACAAAGCGCAGGCCTTCACCTGACAAAGCCACCGCAATATCAACACCGCTGCTTTCCCCGTGAAAAAGGTTTTCCAAGGAACGCGCAAATTCATAAAATTCTGATTCTTGTACATATCCCAAATGACCCAACCAACGAGTCAGCGCAACACAAAGTGCGGCAGAAGCTCCCATCCCTGCACCCACAGGAATAGACGATTGAATGGAGATACGTCCTCGCAAATCATTGCGCGAAATCTTCTTCATCTCACAGGCTTTTTCAAGAACACCCCAAACCAACAATTGCAACTCTTGCCCGTGATCCCCTTCAAGGTGCAGCTCTAAAGTTTGCGGACCTTGAGTGAAATGAAGTTCAAGAGTGCGAGAGCGAATGGGAATAACCAAGGCCGGAACACCGCGCAGAACCGCGTGTTCTCCGAACAAGATGCATTTACCATAAGACTTACAAGAAAAATCAGTGGACATCGTTTTTCACACCTTCAAAAGCCAATACTTTGAAAGACTTTGCGAAATGCTCGCGGTATTCAGTGAAGGCTTTCTTCTGGTCATTTCTAAAAAGCATATGAACATTCGCTCCAGCATCCATGGTCACTAAAGGGCCATCCTGCCAACGATTCCAAAACTTTTGGCAGTCCTCCAGCACGGATCTTGAACCGTCCGTCATATACGAAAACGCCGGCGTGCTGGTTTCAAACAAGCGATGCATGTCGATAAACTCATCCCAAACAATCTGACGAGCCATATGCCAATCATTGAAGCGCAATGCATGGACCAAGTCTTTCAGACGAATTTCCGCACGCTCTGGACGACCCACAAATTTCGGACTTGTCGTCACTAATTTATGAGCTTCAGAACTAGACACTTCTTTTTTTGAGTCTTCCACCACCACAACAATGTGATGCATATCTTTCATCTCAAGACCCATGGGTTCCGCATACTCATGCTGCCACAAAGCCCACGGACCAAACAAAGAACGACAAGAAGAGCCTGACCCCTGTCGAGAAAGTTCCGAAAGAATTTTTTTATCCGTGCCCCACGTTTGCGAATTCATCTGCTGGAACATCTCTGCCGCAGCCAAGGTCAACGCAGCGAAACTTGAAGCGGAGCTTGCTAGCCCGCAGTCCGAAGGAAAGTTATTTGCAGACTCCACTAAAAATGCTTTTTGCACTCCCCATTTATCTTTGAGGTTTTGCAAATGCTTTAAGAATCTTTGCTGGCCCTTTTCAGAAAGATCCAGCGGCTGAAGATCTTCACGAACCAGGGCTTTCCATTGATCTTGTGTGCCTTCAATAGCTGTTAAGCGCACAAAAGTTTTAAGATTCTCTAAAGTATAAGATAATGAACCGTTGGTCGGCTTATTGCCAGAGCCTTCGATCTTTCCCATATACTTGATCAAAGCAATGTTTGACGGTGCTGAAACTAAAACTGAGTTCATACATTCTCCTTCACACTCACTTGAAGACCCGCAGAGATTTGTTGGTGAGAGGAAACAATAGAAAGATTATTTTTCTGACAGTACATTTTCAATTCTTGGGACTGATCTTTGGCGACAACGGCAAATAATACATCTACGCCCAAGGCCCCACAGCCTTTAATAGCTTTGATTCCGGAAAGCTTGCGCATTTCTCCTAAAAGCTTCAAGGTCGGTTCGCAGGTGAATCCCAAAGCTTGCAGATTCATCGCATACAAATTCACGGCTTCAACAAACAACTCACTTTGATGAGTTTCAAAAGAACGTTTCGCCATGGCAAAACTTTTTTCCAATCCCGTATCGTCGAAATCAGTCAACGCGCGCAAATGTTCATGGGTCGCAAGCTTATTGCCTGTATGGATTAAGTAAAACTCAAGATCCATAAAGGGCCAACTCGCAACCGACAAAAGTCCTTTCTTTTTCTCAAAGAAAGTCAAAGAACCCTTTAGCTGTCCCACCAAATCGGCTCCACTCGGGGCAAAACCTTGGCCATTCCATGCGACTTTATTGTAAGCGTCTAGTAAATGCTTCAGATCAAAAAGCTTTTCCATATCCTGTTGGTGGGCTTCTTTATAGAGCCACAAAGAATACACACCTAGGAATTGTGCCGTTGAGGCACCAAAACCACCCTTACCTTGGTAAGGATCTTTGAACTCTAAATCAAATTCGGCGAAATAATCGGAATAAGCAGAAATAAATTTTCCCGCAGGAGAATCCAGATGAATTGTTCCCAAACTGCCCGTGCCTTTTTTTTTGGCGATCAATTCAAAATTTGGGTGAGTCAAAGCAACAAGAGTTGGCCCTCCATGAAGAGCCAAGTACTCGCCTAACAAAAAAGTCTTACCGGGAATTGAAAAGACCAACGCCAAAGGATTGCTCCTTAGGAGTGGTGATGCGTCGACGAAGAGGCCGCCGCAGCAGCTTGACCAGAGCGAAGCTCTTTAAGGACGTCGATAGCATTGCTTAAAGAAATGCGCTTACGGATCGCAAGGATTTCTTCCAGCTTCTTTTGTACCAAAGGAATCTCACGCTCTTCAGCGCCAGCCCCCAAGGCAAGGTTTTTAGTGTGAAGCTTCATGTGGCCTTCGATGATGCCTACAGTTGTTAAGGCTTTCAATGCACCAAGATTTTGCACAAGACCTACAGCTGCAATCACCCGGGAAAGCTCGTTCGCAGAAGAAGTGCCTAACATCTTCATACACAACATCGCTGTTGGATGAAGAGCTGTTACGCCTCCGACAGTGCCCACAACCAAAGGAGCTTCGAATACGCCCGTCAAGCCGCCATTATCACGGTACCAGCGAGTGATCGAACGATACTGACCGTCTCGGCAAGCGTAAGCATGAATGCCCGCTTCCACGGCGCGCCAGTCGTTGCCCGTCGCCACCAAAACAGGGTCGATGCCGTTAAGCACGCCTTTGTTGTTAGTTGCTGCACGATATGGGTCCATTTGTGCGAACAAAGAAGCTTCTTCGATTTTTTCGGCTAAAACAGGATCGATATCTTTGATGTGAACGACAGCTCTTGTGACTTTAGTATCCACAAGATTTGAAAGAATACACATCGTCACCTTTTCGCCAGTGAATTGTTCGATCGGCTCTTTCAAGTATTCACAAACTTGATTCATGATGTTCGCGCCCATGGCATCACACGGATCCATAAGAACATGAACTACGGCCATGTCAGTGCCATCTCCACGAGGGATTCTACGCACCTGAATGTCACGAACGCCCCCACCCCGACGAACCAACCCAAAGGCCACTTCGCGGTTAGAGATTTCGATCATATAATTTTTTTGAGAAAGAATTTGTCTTTCAAAATCAGCAAAGCTTTTTACCTTCGCGATTTGAATTTGCCCGATGATATCAGAGCCCACAACTTCCGTTGCGATAGAGCCTGATTCGCGGATCCACTTCGCACTTTTACAAACCGCTGCGACAATGGAGGTTTCTTCAACAGCCATGGGAATGACAAAGTCTTTGCCATCAATACGGAAGTTCGTAGCGACACCCAAGGGCATTTGGAAATAACCGATAACGTTTTCGATAAATTTTTCACCTAGGGATGTGTCGCGAAGACCACCCTTAGAAAGATAGTCGATATCTGAATCTTGCAAAGCGCCGACTTCGCGCAATGCCTTCAATCTTTCTTCGCGGGAAAGTTTGGAGAATCCTTTAAAAACATCTTGAAGTTGTTTTTTCACTGAATCACCTTCTTATTGCGTCCCTAGTGACGATCTTCGTTTGCAAATCCTGAAGTGTACGGCATCCCGTACAGAACATTGTGATCTTAAGTTCGGTCTCAAGTCTATTCAGCAATTCTTCCAAACGTTGATCAGCAACGTCAGGTAAAATCACTTGATCCCCTTGAGCCTCTAGGACTGCTTCCAAGAAGGGCTTTGCAATTCCCACCTTCTTTGCACCTAGAGCCAGAAGCTTACCAACTTCTAAACCATTTCTCACGCCGCCTGATGCCCAAACTTCATAGGACGCAGAATTACCTTTAGCAGCTTCCTTGGCATTTAGCACCGATTGAACAGTGCTGATGCCCCAGTTTTGAAAAGTCTGCGCAACTTTATAGAGCATTTGATCTGGTTGTGAGCGATAACCCTCAACACGCCCCCAATGGGTGCCACCTTTGCCAGAGACATCCACGGCAAAAACCCCTGTACCCTGCAAGCGCTTCAAGGTGTCTACAGAAAACCCGCAGCCCACTTCTTTCACGATCACCGGGACACCGGCAATCTTCACGAGGTTTTCAAGGGCCTTTAGACCATCTTTGAATGATGGAGTTCCTTCGGGCTGCAAAACTTCCTGCAAAGGATTGAGATGCACAAACAAAGCAATGGCCTCTGTGGCATCAATCAATTTTTGAATTTTATCTATCGGAGTTTTCACCAATTGAGTGATTCCAATATTTCCCAAGAGACGGGCCTTCGGTGCCTGCTTGCGCACCTGGAGCCATTCTTCAGCGGCATTGGAATCATCCAATTCACGACGTTGCGAACCAACGCCCATCAAAATTTGACGACGATCACTCAGACGAGCCAAAGCTTCGTTGATATGTCGACCATGTTCATGGCCTGCGGTCATAGATGAAATGAAAATAGGAGAAGAGAGCTTCAAAGAAATCGCATCGGCTTTAAGCGATGTGTTTCCAGAAAAAAAGAAAGAGGTCGAAATATCGACCTCTTTATAATCTAATTCAGGCAAAGCCTCGTGAATTAGTTCGATCGAGTTCAATCCATTTTGCCCTTCAGTTTGAGATCTTGAATCTAGCGCGATCCTGATATGATCGCGCTTTCTTGTCTCGAACTGAGTGCTAGATTCGGACTCTTTCATATCGCAAAGGCTTACGCCAAAGCGTGTTTGCAAAGAGCTGCAAATCCAGCTGGATCAGTTACCGCTAGGTCAGCCATAACTTTTCTGTCAACTGCGATACCAGCTTTGATCAAACCACCGATCAAACGAGAATATGTAGTTCCGTTCAAACGAGCAGCAGCATTGATACGTTGATTCCACAAAGTGCGGAAGTTACGTTTTTTAGCTTTACGATCGCGGTAAGCGAAAGCCATACCACGGTCATTTTTTTCTACCGCATGGATGTATGAGCGAGAACCCGCTGCATAGTAACCTTTTGCTCTTTTAAGAACTTTTTTGTGACGAGCACGATTTGTTTTACCACTTTTTACACGAGCCATTTTTTACTCCGACTATACGTCTCTTCTGCTTCTTTGAGACTGAGAGACAATATCTATAATTTTAAGGAAATTAATAAATTAGAATACCAAGCAACGACGAACTTGAAGCATGTTTGCATCTTCAACGTATGATGTCTTACCTAGTTGTCTTTTAGTCTTAGAGCTCATGTGTGAGTTCAAGTGACGCATGCGAGTGCTTTTTTTCTTAACTTTTCCGCTTGAAAGAACTTTCAAACGTTTCTTAGCGCCTGAGTGTGTGCGCATTTTCATAATAGTACCTTCTACCGATAAGGCGTCTTTCCCGTTGGGGCCAGCTCTTAGTTATGCCTTAGACAGTTATAATTATGGACTCATTGTTTTAGGTCGAAGTAAGGGGGAAATCAAGCTTTTTAAGGGCTTAGCTCAATTCTTAGCGAAGCCCTCTCAAGGAATGTCTTTAAAAATCATAAATACAAGTAATTACGAATGCTTAGTAAGCATAAAAAGGCATCGGCGAATAAGTCACGCCATTAATAGTCGAGCTTTTCCCATAAATGCCTGTATAAACCGAGCGGCCGAAGAAGAACGGCAAGCCCCAGTCAAAATAGTAAGTCCCCGAAGAATCCTGCAAGTACCCACCGATATTTGTCGCATAGTTGGCGCTGTTAAAGGCAGCATAGGCATTCACAATACTAAAGTTGATGAGCTTTGTAGTCCCACCGGTATAGGCTACTTGGGTCGCCTGCAAATCGACCGTTGAACTTGGACAATAGAACGAGCTGCTAGAAGAGCACACCGGCGTCTGTGAACTCGGCGGAATATAATACCCATTCGAACCGCTATCAATGAAGGCATCATAGTTACTATGCCCATTGTAATTGGTATAGAAGAAGCCATCTTGATCTGTACTGAACACAGTGGCATTCACTGACGGAGTGTTGTTCGCTCTGGTGCCAACGCCAAGAACTAAATACCCAGACGCAGAAACAGACCCTGTTTCTGGTATAGATGGCAAGACGAGCATGCTGCCATTGCTGTCATCTATCGTATCCCCCGCTGACGCCGAAGTCAGAGCCGCAACAGGATTTCGAACTTGCTCTGCCAATTGGGCCGTCGAGTAAATGCAGGAACTTGTTGTAGTGGAGCATGAATAATAAAGCTTATTATTCGTCGTACCCACACAAGCTGTACCACAGTCATAGTCTCGGGTACCAACACCAAGAATGCCATTGTACTGTGCTTGCACCGGATCGTTTTCCGCATTCGTGCAACCTGCAGGAACGGTTTTATAACTTGCATTGATGATTTGAATATTCACACTCGAAGCTGTCTCGCCACCCATCTTCACGTCGGCGACTTTCACAGGTCCCCACTGACAGGTACCATCTGCATAGTTTGTGATCTTAGCAACTTCACGACTGGAACCATTTAACACTGTCGACAAATTCAAAGCAGACACTGTCGAGTCAAAGACGCGAAGCCCACTGCTGCCGGTGTCTAATAAAATATTATTAATTGTCACACAAGAAGCGGTTCCCGGCTTACACACAGTCACTGTCACGCAAGGCTCATTCATGTAACCGCACGATACAGTCACCGGCAAAACATTCACTCCCAACGGAGCAGGAGTCACGTAGGCCGCCGCCCCTGTCGGAGATGGATTCACATTGTTATTGGAATTGGCGCCACCACCACCGCCACTGCAAGCCACAAGATAATTAAAGGAAATCAAAAGTGCTATCAGCTTTTTCATTTCAAATCCCCCGGTGCAATGCCAGCAGGAAGTAGTTTTACTAGATAGGCAAATCCACTCATAGAAGATCCATGACTATAATTGCTGTAAACCAAGTCAGCGGTCTGAATAGAAGCAGAGCGACGGTTTTTAGGCCCCCACTTGCTGCGCACCTCAGTCCGGAAATCTTCATAATATTTGCCAAATATTTCTGATAAATCCGGAAGCCCCAAACCCTTCCATCGAACGGCAAAAACAACACCCTCTGCATTTACGTATTCAGTGACGGTGCGAACACCATCAAAGATTTCACGGGTTGAATACGAGGCTCCTAACGAAGATGTCTTCGCTGAAACTTTCATCGTGTTGTTGTTTGCTGAAACTGTCGCCTTTGCTTGAGCGGAAACACTGGCGATATTTTCACCAAGTGCCGCTGCCTGTGCGACGTGACCTACTAAAACAAATGCTGCTGCATAAAACCAAGCCGATAGATGACTCATCAAGACCTCGATGACTTATTTTCGGCATTTTTTATCTCTGGGAATAGTGAAAAACGCTGACTCGACGATTACATCCCAGTCTGAGTCTTCCATTCCGAGATTATGTAAAATTCATGGAAGAGGAGCTGGACTTTCTTCAGATTCAAATTCCTTCGTCCCTGCCTTCTGACTAGGCCACTCCACTAGGCGACATTGCTCCCCAACATCAAGCTTCCAACAAGCCTCAGACAAGCCTGCAATGATGGATGCAGTGCCTTTGAAAATGAAGAAGCTATCACCAATCATTGCTCGGAGATTACACGTTCTAGAAGTCCCATTTTGAGAAACCTTGCTCTTTCCTTTTTCATAACAACACCTGTGAATCTCTTGCCAAGGTTGAATTGTCGAAATGCTGATGCCATAGTGAGAGAATGATAACATCAGAGACACTTCAAAATTTTCGCGGCTTTGAAATCACAAACTTCAATATTGAAACTCTTAAAATTGAAAGCCATCATCTTAAAAACAATCCACTCAAGGATGCGGCGACTCGCTACAATCCCCTGCTCGTTCCTAAAAATGGAGGTCCTTGGCCTGTGGTCTTTGTTTTAGGGGGCTTCAGCGGCAATGCGCCTTTTTACTTCAATCCTAAGTTTAATGAACAAAACACGGTGCAAGTGCTGGATCAGGCTCTGACTCGCGGAGAAGCTCCGGAAGCCCTGTATGTTTTTGTCGATGCGCTCAGCACCTGGGGTGGATCACAGTTTTTAAATTCAGCGGCGGTGGGAAATTATGAAGACTACATCATCACCGAAATTGTTCCCGCCCTCAAAAAGCACTACAAGCTTTCGCATAAGTCTTCTGATTGGTGTGTGATGGGTGGCTCCAGTGGTGGATACGGCGCCCTTCATCTATCTTCAAAGTATCCTGATATTTTTGGCGTGATGGCCGCCATCGCACCGGATTCCTTTTTTGAAGCGAGTCTACTCGGCGACCTCTACCAAGCTCTTCCGCTATGGGAGCGCTATCAATCAGGACTTCGCGCCCTCGAAGAGCTTCGCAGTGGCAAGCTTACCAAGCACCGCAACTGGCACTCTTTGCTGAATGCCTTTGGTATGGCGGCTTGTTATTCTCCACAAGGAGAACATGGCGACTTCCAATTTCCCCTTTCGAAAACCGGCGAAAAAATTGACGACATCTGGAAGCAATGGCTGCAAAAAGATCCTCTGCATTTCCTGCCTCAACGAATCGCCAACTTAAAGAAGCTCAGCGCAATCTATTTAGATGTGGGCACTAAAGACAATTTCAACTTGCAATATGGCTCTCGACAAATCTCACAGATTTTTAAAAGTCATAGCATCGAGCATGATTACGTGGAATTTGACGGCACTCACTTCGACATCAGTGATCGCCGCCCCGAAGTTTGGAAGTGGCTCACGCTTTGCTTTCGTAGATAACAACACAGGGTTTTAAACCCCAGTTCTATTTTACGGGAGATTCCATGGGTAAGTTATCCAAGGCCGTCACAATTATTGTCACGCTGTTTAGTCTCTTGCTAGGTCTGAGTGCCCAGGCCTCTAAGTGCTATTGCACTGTGGACCCTTACTCTAAAACCTATGACGCCAAAGAGGGCGTCGTAAAAACTTGGTATGGCGGCAAAAGAGCCTGGGCTTGCACCTACACGTGTTCAGCCCCTCAAGGTGAAGCTACGATCATCGGTCGTCACAAGAAAACTTATATTGGGGCTGACACCGGTCTTTGGGGAATTTGTGACGGTTTAAAATACACCGAGCAATACAACACCTATCGCATGGAATTTGTCTATATGCTGGATAAAATGGTTGGCCTAGATCCAGTGAAATCAACCTCCCCGGATCTGGTCAAATTTGCGCAAGACTTCTGCAAATAACAGCAAAGGTATTACTTCATTAAAGAGTGATGACAAACCGTAAGGTCATCCCTCTTGCAAACGAAGCTCATACCTTTGCTTAATTGTTTTTTAGCTTTCTACGAATTTTAATCCCAGAATTCCACCCACGATCATTCCCAAAAAGACCAACTTCATCAAAGACAATGGCTCTTTAAAAATTAAAGTTCCGATGATGATCGCGCCCACGGCACCAATCCCCGTCCAAACCGTATACGATATCCCCACGGGAAGCACTTTCATCGAAAGTGACAAGAGATAAAAACTAATCCCCATCGTCACCAATGTAAACATGGATGGCCCGAGCTTTGTGAAGCCTTCAGAATATTTAAGCCCAGTGGCCCAAACGAATTCTAAAATTCCTGCAATAAGCAAAACAATCCAAGCTGTTGAGGTTGACATAAACCCAACTCCTTCTTCGTTCAATTTTTTTGCAAGTCGTTGCTGTGCCGCTTAGCTAACAGAGGGAGACTTTAATATCCCAAAAAATTTCCAAGCAAGCGCCAAGGATTTTGATGACAATCAAAAATCTGATTCGAGACGCCAAGACCAAGGACAGCTTCGCACATTTTTGTCTTAACTCAAAGTTCAAAATATCTTGCGACTCAATACACATAGGCAGACACTAAGCCAGAACAGACGGAGTTCTAATATGAAAGATCTAATATTTCTGACTTATCTCGCCCCAGCCAATGTTCTTTCAAGGGCCCAAGAAAGTTTCGAAACCATCAGCTCTTCGACGGAACTTGTCCCTTCTGATGTCTTGCGAATCACAAAAGAGAAAAATCCAAAAGCTCTCATAGTAACTCCACGACAAAAAATGACAGCAGAAATTATTAAGGAACTTCCTGACTCTGTAAAAATCATTGCTACTTCCAGTGTCGGCTTTGATCATCTCGATGTTGCCGCAGCCAAGGAGCGTGGCATCGTATTGACGAACACTCCGGATGTACTTACCGAGTGCACCGCAGATCTTGCTATGATGTTAATGCTCGATGCCAGTCGCCGCGGCCGCGAATATCTAGAGATCATGAAAGACGGTTGGGGCAAGCCCTACAGCCAAAGTGAAATGCTGGGAATTAAAATCAGCGGAAAAACTCTCGGCATTTATGGTATGGGTCGAATTGGTCGCGCCCTCGCCGACAGAGCCCGAGGTTTCGGAATGAAAATCCTTTACTGCAATACGAAAAGACTGACGGCAGATCTAGAAAAAGACGCCACCTACTTCGAGGATTTCCGCGAGATGCTGCCGCATTGTGAATTCCTGTCGCTCAATGCTCCAGGAACTCCGGCAACAAAAAATGTTATGAATGACGAAACCTTCGCTTTGCTTCCAACCAATGCTATCTTGGTGAATGTTTCCAGAGGCAGCCTTGTCGATGAAGAAGCTCTTATGCGAGCCCTAGACTCCAAACATCTTTTCGCCGCGGGTCTCGATGTTTTTCAGAACGAACCAGACTTCAATAAGAAACTGGCCAACTATAAAAACATCTTCTTAACTCCGCACATGGGCAGTGCCACGATTGAAACGAGAGATGCCATGGGCTTTCGAGCTCTTCAAAATGTTAAGCAAGTCTTAAAGGGACACAAAGCGCAGGACGCGCTTTGGTAAAGTCTAAAGGCATAACGCAGTTGCGACACCAAAAGTGTGTCCGTACCTAAAGAAAAGGAAGCTTGCGCTTCCTTTTCTTCTACTCTTCGTCTTCTTCCTCAACGTCTTTGAGTTCGTCGAGTTCTTTTGAGTCTTGTTTAGACTTGTTTGGATGAGCTTTTTGGTATTCTTTGATCTTCAATGGATCTGGAGCAAGCATTAGGAATAGTTGCTTTCCTTCCATTTTTGGCTGTGATTCCACCAAGGCAAGATCGTCAACGAAAGCGATCGCTTTTTTGATCACTTCCAAGCCAACTTCTTGATGGGCTAATTCACGACCCATGAAACGCAATGAAACTTTCACTTTGTCACCCTCAAGAAGGAAGCGACGAGCGTGATTCATTTTTGTTTCGAAGTCATGTTGATCCGTACGAGGACGCATCTGAACTTCTTTGATCGTTACAACAGTTTGTTTTTTACGAGCAGCAGTTGCTTGTTTCTTTTTCTCATACTTCCACTTGCCGTAATCCATGATTTTACAAGTAGGAGGAGTTGCTGTTGGAGCAATCTCTAGAAGATCGAGGCCGCGATCTTCAGCAATACGTAACGCCTCTGGAACAGTCATAACGCCCAACATGTTACCTTCATCATCGATAACGCGAATTTGTTGAGCACGGATCTCACGATTTACTCTGAGAGAATCCTTAGAATCTTTCTTATTGCGATCAAAACGGCCGCCGCCGCCGCCAAAAGAATTTCCTGAAAACTTGCTAATGGTAAACCTCCACGGTTTTAATTAATGTGCCGATTTAACTGACTACTTCTTTGTCAGTTGAAACCGCGCTAGTTGCAGCCTTCGCAAGAGAGCTCTGCAAACTTCTTGTGTTAATATCTGTCTTAATCAAATTCATCACTTCATCCACCGACATGCCCTTATGTTCAGAGCCATCACGCAAACGCAATGAGACCGTTCTGCTTTCTGCTTCTTTATCCCCTACGATAATCATGTAAGGAACCTTCTGCAATTGAGCTTCACGGATTTTATAATTTAATTTCTCATTTCGGCGATCAAATTCAACGCGAACTTTAGATTCCTTGAGAGAACCCATAAGCTCTTCACAGAACACATTCACGCGGTCTGTAACGTTCAATATCGCCACTTGAGTTGGACACAACCAAGGCGGCAAATGCCCTGCTGTATGCTCAAGGTAAACACCGATGAATCTTTCCAATGAACCCAAGATCGCACGGTGAAGCATGATCGGACGGTGTTCTTTGTTGTCTTCCCCTGTGTATTTCAAATCAAAAGCTTCCGGCAAGTTCGGGTCTACTTGTAAAGTTCCCAACTGCCATGGACGACTTAATGCATCCACGAACATGATATCCAACTTCGGTCCATAGAAAGCGCCGTCGCCGGGATTGATCGTGTATGGCAAATTCAAAGACGTCAAAGCTTCGGCCAAGGCGTTCTCGGCCTTATCCCAATATTCTTCACTGCCCATACGGTTGTCTGGACGAGTTGAAAGATAGATCTTGTAGTTGCTCATGCCCAATTTGTCGTAAACACGATTGAGCAAGTGCATGAACTTCGCAATTTCTGCCTGAAGCTGATCCACGCGGCAGAAGATGTGCGCGTCGTCCTGACAGAATGTACGAACACGGGTCAAACCGTGCATCGCACCTGATTTTTCATAGCGATGCAAACGACCGAAGTCGGCCATTTTGATTGGCAAATCACGGTAAGAATATTTGTCCGAATTGAAAAGCAGGCAATGCGAAGGACAGTTCATAGGCTTAGAGGCGAAGTCGCGCTCGTCTACTTTGGTGAAGAACATGTTCTCTTTGTAGTTTTGATAGTGACCCGAAGTATGGAAAAGGTTCACGTCGAAAATTTGCGGCGTGATCACTTCTTGGTAACCAGTCTCGAAGTACAATTCGCGAAGGTAAGTTTGCAACTCAGTATAAACAGTCGCGCCCTTGCCCGTGAAGAACGGAGATCCCGGAGCCAATTCATTGAAATGGAACAGACCTAGTTCTTTACCCAATTTACGATGATCGCGTTTTTTTGCTTCTTCGATATTGTGAAGATACAAATCGAGATCTTTTTTATCGCCAAAAGCCGTTGCATAGACACGTTGAAGTTGCGCGTTTTTCTCGTCGCCTCTCCAGTATGCTCCTGCCACGCTCAATAGTTTGAAGGACTTGATTTGACCTGTTGATTGCACGTGGGGTCCACGGCATAGATCGAACCAGCTTGTTCCGTTGAAGTAGATGCCAACAACTGTCTCGCCTTTGGCAGCCAGGTCTTGGATCAATTCAACTTTAAAGCGCTCATTCATTCCTTGGAATGTTTCGATGGCTTTTTTTATTGGCCAGTCTTCACGATGAATCGGCAGATCTTTCGAAACGATTTCCGACATTTTCCTTTCGATTTTTTCAAAATGCTCTTCAGTGAAAGCAAACGGAGAATCGAAGTCGTAATAGAATCCATTTTCAATCACCGGACCGATGGTCACTTTAACCTCGGGCCATAGATCTTGAATCGCTTGAGCCATGATGTGCGCGCAAGAGTGACGAATCACTTCTACGGCCTCTGGAGATTTCGTGGTGATCAAGGCAACTTTTGTTTGATCTTTAAGTTTGGTGCGAAGGTCCGAAATAACATTAGAACCATCGAGCTTGCAGCCCAAAGTTTCTTTCGCCAAACGGGGGCCAATGGACTGCGCTACTTCTAGCGCCGTCGGTTCATGGTCAAAAACCTTCGTAGAATTATCAGGCAAAATAATTGTAACTTGTGACATTAGCTGGTCTTCACTCCGACTTCGCCGGAGTAGATAGAGTGACCGCAGAGATGCGATAACTAGTTGATTGTGATGAAAGAATAAGCAAATTTTGCATCACATTATTTGTAATCCCCCACCGTCAGAGGGTCAAGCAGAGACCGCAAGAAATTGCACACCAATAATCTGCTGTCCGGTTACAGATGATGCTATCCAGCGAACCTGAGACTCGATGGAAACCCATTTTCCCCGTTGATCTTGGTACATCAGGCTCACGAAGTCCTTTACATGGACTAGGCCTTGAGTGACTTCGATTTGAGCTCCCCCTTGCGAGAAATCCTTCATTGAGCCTTCGCGCAGGAACTGGACCCCAGCGCCCGTCGGTGATTGTTCGGCGATCACAGATTTTTTCAACATAACAGCGGCCTGGACTGGCTGGCGCTCCGACTTACGGCTTTTAGCCATCAAGCCATTGAGGCGTCGAGTCACAATGCCGGTGATGGAAGAACCTTCTGATTCTCTCAAAAAGAGCGCCGTCGAATTTCCTAAACCCAATTGATAAACAGAATTTTCAAAGGTTTGCGCAATAAAGATAAAGGACATTTTGGCTTTAAGCTGTGTCCAACTCATGAAGGCTTGAACAGTGCGCAGGTTTAAAAAATCAGAGCGTACGATCACGCAGATCTCTCCTTGTTGAATATTTATAAGTTGCTTTAACTTCTCAGGCGATTGAGCCCAACGCCAACGAACCCCTCTTAACTGAGTCAGATAAGTCGGCAAAGCTTGGCTCGGACTGAGATAAATAATGTCTCGAATTGGTTCTTGCATCGTAGTTATGTTTACTGCAAAGACGACGCCCAAAGGTCAGTTCCACCAGTTTCCATTTTAAAGAAAATTACCGTCAATGTCGTGGACATGTGAACACAAAGCTTTAAACAACATTGTCAAATTACTGATTTACCAAAGCTATTTCACATATAACTATCAAGACACAAATTTTATTCACAAAGGGGAAATTTATGAAACTATTGATCACAGCACTTATGACTTCACTATTTTGTACGATGGCTTTTGCTCAATCTGACATGGATAAGATGCAGCAAAAAGCCAACGAGTCCGCAGACAAAATGCAGCAATCTAGCAAAGAGGCTACTGACAAAATGAAAGCGGAAGGCGACAAGGCCCACAAAGATATGAAGAAGCACGCGAAGAAAGCTAAAAAAGATATGAAGGACACAAGCAAAAAAACTGAAGAAAAAATGGATGAAATGACTAAATAACAAAAGCAGGATCAGCATGCGACTGCTCGGACTTTGCTTACTTTTCTTGGCAATATTCCCGACATCAAAAAGCTGGTCCTTCATTTTGCAAAATCCCGCGGGATACCACGAACTCCTCCTGGGTAAGGCGAGTGCCGCCATTAGCAGCGCTGACTTCACTTTGAACCTTTATCAAAAAAGCACCAACAGCCATTTCATCCAAGCCCCTATCGACATTGATCCGCGATTTTACGAAGCTCTGACAGCTCATCACAATCAAAGCGAGACAACCGCGAACACACATAATCTATGCAGCTTGTATCCAAAAAACCCCGACAAATTCCGGTGACTGTGTAAAGCTCACTTCTTTCATCGCACTCAAAACGACTCACTCGATTGCAGATAGAGTTCACACAGCTTCCATTCACATTACGACAGTTGCGCGTGATTTCAGCGAGCTCACTTTGCTCATTACAATCGAATCGGCTGAGATGACTGCAGACAGCCTCAATGCAACTTTTAGGAAACCCACCCGACGGAGGACAATTCCCCGGAGGATAAGGCGGACTGTGTTCCGGAGGATTCGGGGATGGATAAGGATTATTAGGATCATCCGGCAAAGGCTGCGGAATCTGCGACATCCTCCCCGCCATGATCGCTCTAAAAGTTTGAACCTTATCAAATTCAGCAACAAGTCCTTTAATCTTGCCCGCATCCACAGCATAGGAAGACGAAACAAAAAAAATCAAAAACAGCCCGAAAAGGTACCTGCTTCCCTTTGGTAACAAAGGGAAGCAGGTACCTTTTTTAAAACTTAGTTTCATGATGCCCCCTCTCTGCATCTAGTCTTCCTGACTAAAAGAAAGAAGGCAGCTCAACCCTGCAAAAAACAAGCAGGGTACGCCGTACCTTTTTGCCATGCACTGCGTGGCAAAAAGGTACGGCGTACCCTCAAATAACAAAAGCCATCCTTTTTAGGGGATGGCTTTTGTTTAAGCTTTAGGATTTTGTGGCTTGGGATTAGTAAGCTACGTGGTGGTTCAAAGCTTCGTGCATGCGTGGGTCTTTTGTTGGAACCAGGCTGTTTTTGCTCCAGAAAGAGAACAAGCACAACATGAAAAGGCCTGCGAAACCTGCGAAGATACCAACTTCCCAGAAGCCGAATGTTACTTGGCCGTCGAAGAAGTTTGGATATACCAACCAATAGATATCTACGTATTGCATAACCAAAACTAGAGTTGAAACTGCCAACACGTTTGTGTCAGAACGCTTCGCTGCTCTTGGCAACAATGCGATGAATGGAACTACGAAACGGAAGATCAACAAAGCTGTTGAGATAGACATCCAACCGCCCAAAGATCTCATGATGTAGAACTCAGTTTCCTCTGGCAAATTGGCATACCACATAAGCATGAACTGAGAAAACGCAATGTAAGCCCAGAACACTGTGAAACCTTTTAGGTACTTCACAACGTCATGTTGGTGCTCAACAGTTACGTAACCTTTGATGAAGTTTGAATTCTTCATCAAAACAATCACGATTGCTAGGAATGCCAACCCCGCTTGGAACAAACCTGCGAAAGTATAAACTCCGTAGATTGTAGAGTACCAAGTTGGAAGAAGAGACATCAACAAGTCCACGCTGAAGAATGAGAACATCAACGCGAAGAACACGATGAAACCAACAGAAGGTCCCACGTTCTTAGTAGTCAAACTCTGGTCACCGCTTTGATCTTGTTTCAAAGAGTTACCTACGATCACCCAACGGAAGATCAAGCAACCCACAACGAAGATCAACAAACGAGCGACAAAGAAGCCCGTGTTCAAGTACGCTGTTTTCGCAGCAACTACAGGATTTGCAGCAACAACTGCAGGATCCGCCCACAAGTAAAGCTTTTTAAAGCCAAGAAGCAAAACCAAGCCGCCAACAAAGATCCAAGGGATGAATGCTGTCGTCGCTTCAGCGAAACGACGGATAGAAACTGACCAACCAGCGTTCGCTGTATTGTTGATCGCTACCCAGAAAAGTCCGCTAAGACCAAGAGCTGAGAAGAAGAAATAAGCCACAAGATAAGAAGTCCAAAGACGATCTGGACTTTTCATCAAGCCGATAACGAAGGTGATCAGACCAATCGCTACCAAAGCATAACTCAAAGTTTTAAGTTTTGCTGGTGCTTCGAATTTAGATACATGAAGGTTTGCGTGATTATGATCAGCCATACCGATTCCTATTTACCATCACGCTTCTCAAGGAAGCGAATGTAGTTAACAACTTGCCAACGATATTTTTGCGGAATGTGAGAAGCATAAGGTCCCATCACACCCTGCCCCATTGTGATAACATGGTAAAGGTGTCCATCTGGCCAGCCTTTAACTTTATCAGACAACAATGGAGGTGGTTTCAACGCCATCTTTGCAGAAACAACAGATTTAGCAGCTTCGCCGCCTTCACCTTTGAAGCCGTGGCAAATTGCGCAATTTGTCTCGTAGTATTTCTGGCCTGTGAAAAGAGTTTCCTCGTCTACTTTACCAGCAATTGGGTTTTTCAAATTTTTTGCCGCACCTTCAACATCCGTCGCATATCTGTACGGTTCAAAACCAACGGGAGCTGTGTGTTCAGGCGGAACTCTCATTCCGCTGTGGTGTGGAGATGTTTCATCGTACTCCTGCGCTTTGATCGCCGGAGACTCCATCATATCTTGAATGATTTCAACGTTTGGTTTGTTACCGCTTGGACCGCAGCTAGACAAAACTAGCGCGGCACCCGCTGCAACTACACCCATAGAGATATTCACTAGGCTTCTCATTCTAGTACTCCGTCTTCTTAACCGTAATAGCGCCAAGGTCTTTGAACATTTTCTCAATTTTTGATTCGTCATAACCCGTATCATTGTGCGGGATGAAAATCGCAAATTTGTGACAGCTCAAATCAGGATCAATAACTGGAGGATCCATGCGAGGAATTTTGCATGCGTAGAACAAAGCGCCTACAGATGCAAGGGCCGCGAACAAGATCGTCAATTCGAAAATAATTGGAATGAACGCTGGCAAAGAGAAGAACGGCTTACCGCCCACATTGATTGCCCAGTTCACTGCCGAAGTCCACCAAGTCAACAAGAGACCCGCTGATCCACCGATCAAAGCCGCTACGAAAGTTACGTAAGGGATCCAAGAACGTTTGATACCAGCAGCTTCTTCCATACCATGAATAGGATATGCAGAAATAGCATCAAACTTAGTGAAACCAGCTTCGCGAGTTTTCGCCGCTGCTTTCAAGATCATTGCTTCGCTATCCCAAATGCCGGCAATACCTTTAGTGTATTGAGCTGCCATTAGTGGTGCCCTCCTTTATCATCGTAACCTACATGCAAAACAGGCTTCACTTCCGCGATCGAAACCGCCGGGAATAAACGCAAATACAACAAGAACAACGTCAGGAACATACCGAACGATCCCACAAGGACGCCTGTATCGAACCATGACCATTGGTACATACCCCAGTTGGCTGGCAAGAAGTCTCTGTGCAATGAAGTCACAGTGATAACGAAACGCTCGAACCACATACCGATATTTACGAAGATAGAAACTACGAACATCACAGGGATCGAACGACGGAACTTTTTGAACCAGAAAACTTGCGGAGACAATACGTTACACGAAACCATGATCCAGTAAGCCCAAGCATAAGGACCAAACGCACGATTCACGAAGGCGAATCTTTCGTAGGTATTTCCAGAGTACCAAGCGATGAAGAACTCTGAAGCGTACGCGTAACCAACTAACATACCTGTCGTCATGATGATTTTATTCATCACTTCCATATGATCTAGAGTTACGTAGTTTTGGAATTCTTTGAAGCCAATACGAACCAAAGTCATCAACGTCACAACCATCGCGAAACCAGAGAAAATCGCTCCGGCAACGAAGTATGGAGGGAAGATCGTTGTATGCCAGCCTGGCAAGTTAGAAACCGCGAAGTCGAATGATACGATCGTATGAACTGAAAGAACTAGCGGAGTTGAAAGACCTGCAAGAAGCAAGTAAAGCATCTCATAGTGACTCCAGTTTCTTGCAGTACCTCTCCAGCCCAATGACAAAGCACCATAAACTGAACGACGAATTTTATTTTTCGCGCGATCTTTAATAGTTGCAAAGTCAGGAACCAAACCGATGTACCAGAAAACCATTGAAACAGTCGCGTAAGTTGATACCGCGAAAACGTCCCACAACAACGGAGAACGGAAGTTCACCCACAATGGACCACGTTGATTCGGATACGGGAACAACCAGTAGTCCAACCAAGGACGACCTGTATGAAGCAATGGGAAAAGACCCGCTGTCATAACGGCAAACACCGTCATGGCTTCCGCAGTTCTCGCCACCGATGTTCTCCACTTTTGACGGAAGAGGAACAAAACGGCAGAGATCAAAGTACCAGCATGACCGATACCGATCCAGAATACGAAAGTAACGATCATCGTACCCCAGAATACCGGATGAGTAACACCCAGCAAACCGATACCAACACCTACAACTGCACCCAAGATACAGATGTAGAATAATAACAATGTTTTAGCACCTAGGAATAGAGCAACCCAACCTTTAGAGGGGAATCTTTCCAATGGCGCACAGATGTCATCAGTAACATCTTTCAGTGTCTTATTTCCAAGAACTAATGGTTTGCGCTTAATCATGAGTGTTCACCTTGTTTCGCAGTTCCGTGACCTTCTTGGCCACCAACAGTTTCTTTATCGTTGTTACGGATCTTAGAAAGATAACGTACAGACGGTTTTGCATGCCATTCTTCAAGAAGCGCGTATCCACGTTCTTCTTTTTTGAAGATTTTTGCTACTTCACTATTCGGATCATTCAAGTCACCGAATACGATACCACCTGCAGGACATGCAGTTTGGCAGGCTGTTTTAATGTCGCCGTCTTTCAACTGACGTTTGTCATTACGAGCCGTAGTTTTAGCATCCTGAATTTTATGAACGCAGAATGTACATTTCTCCATCACCCCGCGGGCGCGAACGCCTACTGAAGGATTCAAAGCCATGTGCATAGGTTTCTCGATCAACTTCGCATAATTGAACCAGTTGAAACGACGTACTTTGTACGGACAGTTATTCGCGCAGTAACGAGTACCCACGCAACGGTTGTAAACCATGTCATTGAGACCCTCGTCAGTGTGAGTTGTCGCAAGAACCGGACAAACAGTCTCACATGGAGCATTGTCACAGTGTTGACACATAACTGGTTGGAAAACCGCTTCTGCATTTGCTGGATCGCCCGTGTAGTAACGGTCAATACGCAACCAATGCATGATACGACCTTCAAGAACATATTTCTTACCGATAACTGGAATGTTATTTTCAGATTGGCAGGCTACTACGCAAGAAGAACAGCCTGTGCATGTGTGAAGATCTACAGCCATACCCCATTTGTGACCAGAGTATTGGTGACCTGACCAGATGGACCAAGTTTCATGCTGTTTGATTCCAGCGCCAGCGCCCTTCTTATTGTAGTCCTTCAAAGTAGCTTCCGCTACGATTTGACGGCCTTCCATAGAGAAGTGACCAGAAGTTGTTGCTAGAGGAATATTTTTAGAAGTTTTAGCGATTGTTGTCGTCGCGCCAGAAGCTACTACTTTTCCGTCTTTAGAAACAGACATCAAAGCAAAAGCATTTTGACCAACGCCATTACCTACTTTACCAACCTTTGTGCGACCGTAACCTACAGCTACTGCCACAACTTCGTCATGAAGACCTGGTTGAATATAAACAGGCAATTCCATTTTCTTATCGCCAACAGTCAACTCAACAACAGAACCTTGCTTCAAATGAAGCTTTTCCGCAGTTGCGATAGAGATTGAAGCGTAGTTGTCCCAAGTAACTTTAGTTACTGGATCTGGAACTTCATGCAACCAAGGCACGTTACCCAATGAGCCATCGCCCATTTGCGAAGTTGAGTAAAGAACCAATTCAAAGCCTTCAGAAGCTTTAGCTGGTTTAATTGCAGTGAAAGCGTCCACTTTGAATGAACGGGCTGAAGAACCTTTAGAGATATCTCCAACGTAACCTTTTTGAAGAACTTCTTGCCAGAAGTCTTCGAAAGCTTGGCCTTTACCCATTTTTGGATGGATGTCAGTTTTCCAGAATACACGAAGGTAGTCATAGAAAGTCTCGTAGTCGCGAAGACGTTGAGGACCCGCTTTTGCCATGAATGCCCAGTTCATCAAAGACAATTGGAATGAACGAGTGTCATACATAGGACGGATTGCTGGTTGGCAGATCGTGTAAACACCATTTGCCATTTCCATATCACTCCAAGATTCAAGGAAGTGATTGTCTGGAATCAAGTAGTCCGCGTGAACGCCCGTCTCATCGATACGGTCGCCAGTGTACAGAACCAATTTTACTTTTTTAACAGCGTCTGCGAAGCCCATTTCTTTAGGCAAAACATAACCAGGATTTGAACGGTGGATGATCAAAGTTTTCACTTTGCCAGCATTCATATCCGCGATCAACTGAGCCATGTCCTCATAAGAACCCTTAAGCGCAGAGTTGCCACCTTTTGAATCGATAGTTTTGCCATCGTTATCCAAAACAGAGTTCAACATGTTCACTGCAATTTGCAATTCTTTAGACTTTTCAGTCAAAGTTGCCAAACCACCAGCAACAACAAGTGACTCACCTTTGTTTGACCAAAGATCAGCAGCTACTTTTGCGAACAATTCAGGTTCAATGTTCAATTTTTTCGCAACATCTGCGAATGGAGCCAAAGCTGCTTTTACATTGGCATTGCCAGCGTAAGACGAAGCGCCTTTCTTCACGATGATTTCGTGAAGAAGACCCATCACAACATCAAGTTGTTGCGAAGGTTTGATTTTCACACGGATATCCGCGTTCGCACCTGTTAGAGAATAATTAGAATCGAAAGACACCAAACGGTTCATGTTCTTAATGTCTTTACGACCTTGAACGAACTGATTAGTGAAAGCTGTCGGGCTGATCCAAGTTCCCAAGAAGTCAGCATCAACAGAAACGATCATTTTAGCTTTATCAAAACGGTATGCAGGAACTACTTCCTCTCCGTAAGAAGCTTTTTGACCTTCGCGAACATCGTCATTTGAAAGAGCATCCCAAACTACATGTTTTGCTTTGAAACCTTGAGCGAAATCAGAAACTACAGCACGAGTCGCAGGAGAAGAAATGGCACCAGACAAGATAACAACGTCACCTTTGCCAAGTTGCTCGACAACTTTTTTATCAAGCTCTTCCCATTTTACTTCAACCAATTGACTGTTGGTTTTCTTTTCATTGAACAAGTTGCGCATTGGCATTTGCGCTCTTTCAGGATCGTACATATTCAACAAAGAAGCTTGTGAACGAATGTTCAAACCACTCACGCTGAATGGATGACCAGGGTTCGCTTCAATTTTGATTGGGCGTCCTTCGCGAGTTTTAACTAGAACCGCCAACGCATCAGAACCGTCAAAGTAAGCTGATGTGTAGTAGTTCGGAGTACCCAAAGTTACCTCTTCAGGCATTTTGTTATAAGGAACAATCTTTTGCACTGGACGACGGATACAACCCGCAGTGGCCATTGCCAAAGACGCTCCCATAAGCTTCAAGAATTCACGGCGAGCGAACCCATCTTCATCGCTACCTTCTTTGGCACCTTCACGCAATGGTGAAGACATGAATTCTGTTTGCGCTCTTATTGCAAACTCAGGATCGCTGTTCAACTGTTCCAACGTTTCCCAATATTTAGTGTCATGCTCAACTTTTGGTCGTAGAGCCATTTTCATTTCTAATTCGTGATCGTGATGCATTTCAGACATGATACCTTCCGAAACTCTTAGTAGTGACAAGTTGAACAGTTAAGAGGAGCTTTGTTCTCAGGTTGACGGTGACAATTCACACACCAGCCCATAGAGAGATCAGAGAATTGCTCCACGCGCTTCATTGTTTCGATTGGGCCGTGACATGTTTGGCAGTTCACGCCTTTTGCGATATGCGCATTGTGATTGAAGTGAACGAAATCAGGAAGCATGTGCACGCGAACCCATTCAACAGATCCACCGCTGTCATAGGCTTCACGCAACTTTTGAATTCCTGGTTTGTCTGTCGCTACTTGCAAGTGACAGTTCATGCACGTTGAAAGTGCTGGAATATTCGAGTGCTTAGATCTTTCCACTTGATTGTGGCAGTACTGACACTGAATTTTGTTCGTCCCTACGTGCAATTGATGGTCAAAAGCAATTGGCTGTTCAGGGGCATAGCCCTTGTTGTAACCAATACCAGATTGAAACCAACAACCAGTAAGAAGTGTTGTAATCATAAGTGCGCTAAAAAAGGCAATCGCACTCGCCGCCGTACATTTAAATACCCGATGCATAATCATCCCTTTGCCAAACCTTCGCTGCCGTGACTTGCTATTCCGACGAAATCGGAGTGTAGACAAGTTCGCTTGAGGCCAACAATGCTGTCCTATTTTTATTTTGCCTTATTTAAAGACCAAAAAGTCCAGTTGTCCATATTCTTTTTGCAAACCTATTGAAAAAGCCCTCGAAAACACAAAGGACTCCGCGGACTTCGCTCAAAAAGTATGCAAGCAGTTTTAAGGAAACAACACCGAAGTTCGAACAACTCCGATGTTGAAGTTGGAACAAATCAGGCTTTCTTCGTCTTGCCTTGGCGAACGATCGCAACATACACAACTGCCAAGAGATGTGCTGCCACAAATGCCGACACGTATTCCACACCACCCGCGCCGAATCCATACGAATGGAGCCCTGCGCCAAGCACGAAATTCACGCCATACCAAGCCATAATTACCAACGAGAATGCGACAATTCCAGTCGCAACCATACCAAAGTTCTTAATCATGCCTGCATAACGAGCATGAAGAACTGCGAGATACCCAAGAAGCGCGATCAACGCCCATGTTTCTTTAGGGTCCCATCCCCAGAAACGGCCCCAAGAATAATCCGCCCAAATACCGCCAAGAATAATTCCCGGCGCCAAGAATGCGACACCGATTTGCATTGCGCGGTAAATCCCCATGACAATCGCACGAATTTTTTCGTGATGTTTTTCTTCGCCGCGCAAATAATAAAATAGACCAATGTCGGCCAAACCAAACGCCAAGAAGAACGCGGCGTAACTGATAGTGATAGTCATGACGTGAATAGTCAGCCAATAGTTACTGCGAAGCACCGGCTCCAATGGAGTCAATGTCGGATCTAAAACCGCCGGGGCAAAGTCCGCAATAACCAAGGCAAACAAACTCGCCAAGGTTCCCGCAAAAAGAATCATTCTGAATTTATAGATCAGCTCAAGAACCACAGAGAAAACAATCACACCCCATGAAACCCAAATTACGGTTTCATACATATTAGATACGGGTGCTCTGTCCATAATATACATGCGCAAGCCGAAGCCATATGTATGAAGAAGAAAGCCAACGCCCAACATCACCCAGGCAAATTTCATCAAAGATTCTTTGTTAAGAACCCATACCAACAAAATCGAAGTGGCCGCCAAGAAATAGAAAATATAGGCCCAACGGAACGGATGGAAGTCATTGTAATGAACTTCAGCCTTGATTTTTGTATCATGATCATAAGCCGTTGGGTTTTCAGCGCGGGCTGCGGCTTCAAACTTCAAAACCGATTCATCAAGGGCTTTTTGAGTTTGCTCAAGGGCCTCACCGGTCTCCCCTTTTGCCACGGCACCAATATTGTTAACAAAGGCCTTGGTAACCTCTAGGAAAAGCTCTTGCTGAGCTGCGGGCAAATCCGCCACGGAAATCCAAGCATTGCCTTCTTTCGGAGGAAGCACTTTCAACAAACGGCCCGCCGCCACCTCTTGGAAAATAAAAAACTGATTTTCCAAACGTTGTACCGCTTGAAAGTAAGGATTGAGTTTTTCTTTCGTTTCACGCTTTGCTTGCAGCTCTTGACGCAAAAGTTGGAATCGATCCCCAGCAAACAGCTCATCACCAGAGAAATATCTTTGTTCTTTAGAAAGCTTCATCGCATCCAAAACTTGGTGATTGCGAACTTCAAAGATCTTCTTATCTTGCCAAGCCTGCGGCGAAAGCATCCAAGTCAAAACAATCTCAGTCGCTGCGCGACCTTCGAACTTAGTTTTGCCATAGATAATCTCTAGCATCTCGCGTGAGAATGAATCGTAAGGCTTAATGCGCCCCCCGTCTTGAACAGGCAAATACTTAATAGCATCTCCTGTTTTTGCTGCGAAGGCTGACAAAGAAATCAGAGAGGTTAATATGAGAACTAAAAGAGACTTCATTACTTTTTCTCTCCCTTAACGGCAGGCTTAGGGCCTTGCTTTTTACCAATTTTAAAATCGAGATGCTTAAACCACATCAACAAAATCACACCCAAGGTCATAATCAAAGACCCTAGATATTTGATGAAGCGGCCCGGATCGGCATTCACTGAAAATATTGATGCCACCGGTTGGCCATTTTCCTCTTGGAAGCTGGCCTGATAGATCGTCAAACCTTTGTACTTCAAAGGCTCGTTCATCGAAATCACATGTTCACCTAAATCAGGAACCGTAACGACGCTTTTATAAGCCATCGCGCGGGTTGTTCCCTGATAGCGATCCACTTCGAAAGATTTTAATTTCAAAGGAAAGCCGACATCTATACGGCGATTGCCATAGGTCAATAGGTAAACTCCGTTGTTGGTGAACAACTTCACCATGTCATTCAAAAGAACCCAGTGCTCTTTGCCTTCAAACAAAATCTTTACCGCCGAAGTTGTCAGTGGCGTCGGTTGCTCCAGTGTTTGCAAATCCCAGTCTTCCACCGCTGACGGCATAAAGCGCAGAACACGGAATTCCATGGACATCTTAAAACCTGGATCAAAAACATCGCCCTCTTTGAGGAAGCCCGTTTTACCTGGCTTTTCTGACTCTTTATAGAAAACGGCATAGCGAAGACGTCCATCTTTTTCCGGGCTCACATAGATTTCATTTTTCATGAGACCCTTAGCCGGAATAGGACCTAAGTGAACTTGCGCCGGTCCAAAATCATGGGTCGCCAAAGCGTTGGGCTTTCTTTGCACTAACCACTCAATAACATTCACATTGGGATTTTGAATTTGAAAGCGCAAGCCCGAACCCGCTTTTCCAGATTCATCCGCGACAACTTTGCGTGACGGCAAAACATATTTTTTATAATCGACGACTTTAATAGCACCCTCGACCACTGGAATCTCCAACGGTTTTTGTTCCGTTGGCGGCTTTCTAAAAAAGTCCACTTCACTTTCAAAAGTCTTTGAATAGCGATCGCCATCAAAAGAAGAATAAACCACCATGTCAGTTTCAGCGGTTTGCACAAAGGTATTTTGATCACCAATGCCTACACGCATAGACCCATCAAGTCCGTATTTTGCGGTGATCACCGCACCTAAAAGCAAAAACAGAATTCCGATATGCGCAAGAACGAAAGACGCATGTCTTTTCTTCCAGGGCCAACGATCAACCATCACACCGATCAAGTTGATCGCAAGGAGCCCCATGATCGTGTACATCATCCAAGTATCGTAAACGAGCTTCTTAGCGGCATAAGCATCGTATTTAGCTTCGATGATTGTACCCACTGCGGTGATCACGGCGATGGAAAGAATAATAAAAACTGCCAGCTTCAATGAAGCCAACGGCTTGTTCAGTCTTTTGAGCAAAGATTTTTTTTGCGAGCCAGATGTGGTCAAAGCTGCATCCTCATAGATAACGCAATCGAAACGGCATCGATAGCTAATGATTTTTATTCACTGCTATCAATAATTTAGATCGAGTCCTCTGACTACGCTTTTCACTCATCGACGCTGTATGTTGAGGCCCTTAGAATGGCTTCCAACTCAACAGAATAGCCCTTGATTCCAGGACAAGAGCGACTGAGCGCTGAAACCGCAACAAATTGTTGCCGCCAGCCCGCCCGATGCACTCTTGCGCGAAACCTCCTCACATCTGTGGTTTCGCAATTGCGGAATCGACTTAAGAAATTGTATGAAGGTTTTTGCGAATATAATCCAAAGCGAAAAATACTTTTTCTTGAACTTTCTTCGCATCTTCAGGCTTTAACTTTTTGGTTTTCTCATCCATATAAAGTTCGCGGTTCATCTCCACCTGGAGGGTGTGTTGATCACGGGATGGATTTCCGTACTGCTCTGTGACGCGTCCGCCAAAATAAGGCCAATTGTAACCCACTTTGAAGCCCGCCGTCACATAGGCGGCAATGACCAGATCTTTAAATCTTGGATCACAACTCTTTCCCTTGCTGTCACTGACTACAATATCAGCACGACGCTCACCCGGATCACGATGTTCACTGGTTCCTACGGATGGCATACTATGGGCATCGATATGAAAGGTTTTTTTATAACCTTTGTCATGCAACGCCTGATAGAGATCACGAATTCCTGAATGAAAGGGCTCATACACCAATTTCACAAGCTCATTGTGAGCCTGCAAACTCATTGGCTTTGACATGAGTTGGTGCTTGTACGTTGTAATCACCCAGTGAAATCCACGATTGAATGTCCCGGCTTGATTAGAATTTCCTTCCACAGACGAAGCATCCACATCTTCAGGAACTCGGTTCATATCTGCGGCATAACGATGCCACTCTGTTTTCATAAAGGGAATTTTGAGTTTATGCAAAGTGGGTTCATAAAGAAAATCAACATAGCGATCGACGTCACACATAAGAACTTCTTCAGGCAATGTGTTCAACCACGGAGTTTGCGGTGGAACTTTTTCCCCTGAGTGAGGAATTGTGACTATCAATGGCGCTGTGATTTCCATAGTGCTGCCTTTCTGTGGCGATCTGTCCGCTCTTCTTCAGAGCTTGACCCTGACAGACTAAATCGCGACAATTACTTTGAAAAGGGTAAATCTTATGACAACACCTCCCAAAGCAAAAATCTACACACGTACTGGCGACAAAGGCTCCACTCGATTGGTGGATGGGTCCTGCGTCGAAAAATTCAATCCCCGCGTCGAAGCCTATGGCACCGTGGATGAATTGAATAGTTATCTCGGAGTTGTTCGAACTTCTTTGTCGGATCAAAGTATTTTTCAAAGCATGGATCACGTTCTTGAGAAAATTCAGAATGAACTTTTTAATATCGGAAGCCTGCTTGCCACCGAAAAAGATGAAGTCTTAAAAACACTCCCACCGATTACAGAAGAACAAATTGTATTCCTTGAGCACCAAATTGACGAACTGACCGTGGGCTTGCCAGAACTTCGCAACTTCATCTTGCCAGCTGGCCACCCTGTCGCTGCACACCTGCATGTTGCGCGCACGTGCTGTCGTCGCAGCGAACGTCGTTGCGCAGAAATTGCGGTAAAAGATGAACGCTATTTGATGACTCTGCAATATCTCAATCGTTTGAGTGATTATCTCTTTGTCGCAGCTCGCTGGTCTAACCATGCGACCGGTATTGCAGATGTTCTTTGGAAGAAAACTTAATGAATCTTGAAGTAGCCAAACACGAAGACGCGGCCCTGTTAGCCGAATTCTATAAAAGCTTTCCTGTCCGTGGTGTTGTCGAAATGAAAATCGACCGCGATGGTGACTTCTTTGCTCCGTATGATATTCAGGCCGAGCAACACATCACTTATCTTCTTAAGGAAGATGATAAACTTGAAGGCATGGCCAGCTTCGTGGTGCGTGATGTGCTTTTAAATAACACGCCTCAACCGGTGGCCTTTGGCCGTGATCTGCGCATCACTTCCAATCGTCGTGCGGTTCTTGGATGGTCGCAACATTTTCTTCCCGTGATGGAGGAAGTTTTTAGCACCTTCAACTGCAAATATTTATTTTCCATCCTGAGCATGGGTGAAGTTCAGGCCCTCAATGCCTTTGTTCGTCCACGCACGATGAAAAGACCCTTACCGCAGTACCATCTTTTCCGTCGCTTTAATATGATTTCGGTTCACGGTCGCTTGCCCTGGGCCAGCAATCCTCTGCCAAAATTAAAGATCCGTCATGGCAGCCCACAAAATGTCGATGCTTTGATCAATTATATTTCTCAAAAATCCAAGGAAAAAGATCTTTCCACGGTGTGGGACTCTGCAAGCTTTTACGACAAGTTGGAACGCTGGAAGGGCTTAAAGCTCGAACATTTTCTGATCGCCTTCGATAAAGACGACAACATTGTTGGTTGTGTTGCCCCGTGGTCTTCCGGAGGCCTGCAAGACTTCATTCCGATGCAGTACTCTTTAAAGGCCCACAATTTCAGACAGTTTTTGAAATTTGGAAAGATGTTGGGTTGGACCCGCACTTTGACGAAACCTTTTTCTCGTCTCAAAGTAGAGGCCAGTCTTAATTTTAAATATTTAAATTTTCTTCACGCTGAAAATGGCGACATCTTTGAAAGCCTTTTGTGGAAAGCCTTCGATGATGCGGAAGAAAATGAATTCCTCGTCTACAATCAAATGCGCTCGGAGTATATCTATCGCCGCCCGCGCACTTGGATTTCCGCAAAAATGCCCTTTGGTGTGTATCTTCTGCAGCCCCCTGACAGTGAGCCGCCAGCATTCTTACACCCATCCAATGAACGATCTATCGAGATCGAACCGTTCTTTGCGCTTTAGAAAAATCGCCATGCTTCTTTTGTAACGTCGAAAGAAGTTTCTTGCGCAATTGAAATTAGCCTAATCAAAAGAAGTTGATTAGCTTGCGCACCATGAAAAACATGATGATCATTTCAATTTTAATGGTGCTTCTTTCTAACTGTGCACGTGTCAGCACAAATTCCTCTCTAGAGCAAAACAAAGACTCTGCTGGAGTGGTTTATGTTTCCGATTCGCGCAAAGAAATTACTCAAATAAGTGATGCTAAAGTTCTTACGAACTCGAAGTCCAACGTGGCTTTGATTGGCAATGAATACATCCATCAAAATGGCAATTCTGTGACCTTGTCAGGCACGCCTTTAACGGCGCAGTTTAATCTCTGTCCCGGTCAAAAATACGCCGAACAACAAAGCATCGCTAATTGCACGGGCATTTTGATTTCGCCGAAATATGTTCTTACCGCTGGGCACTGTCTAAACGAAGACACTTGCAATAACTATAAAATGGTTTTTGACTTCAAAAATGACAGCCAGCATTTCTCCCCAGAATCAGAGAACTATAACATTCCAGCCGCGAATCTTTTCTCATGCAAAAAAATTGCAGCCCGCGTTTCCGAACCTGGCTGGACAAAGCAAGATTATACCATCATTGAATTAGATCGTCCCGTCACTGGCAGAGCTTCAGTCAAATTCGCAACACGCAGTCTTAAAGAAGCTGCTGGAATTTACACTCTGGGATATCCATTGGGAGTGGCCTTGAAATATGCCCATGGTCGTATTCGTGAAGATATGAACAGCAACACTTATAAGGCAGCCATTGACACCTTCGCCGGAAACTCAGGGTCCCCTGTTTACGACGAACAAACTCATACTTTGATTGGCTTGCTATCCGGTGGAGAGGGCGACATGGCCTACAATCCACAATACGGATGCAACATGGTGAAGGTCTGCACCTCTGGATCATGCCTGGGCGAAAGAGTTTTCAAAACATCCTCCATCGCCCCAGTGATTAAAAAGTTTCAATAGCTTGAAAACTAATTCAATTAGCTCGCTTTGTTCAAAGGAAGCAGGCCTTCGTGATTCTGCTTTCCTTTGTTAGGTACCGCTGCTTTACGCATAGCCACGGGCGCGCCAGGAGATTTTCTCACTCCAGGATTTGGATTTTCAAAATCCTCTGTTTTGATTCCCGTCAACAACGCCAAGTTAGAAATCGTCGTGGTCAATCCCATAGTGGACTCATTCAATTTTCCAGCTGCCGCAGAAATAGTCTCTGCAGAAGCAGCATTGGTTTGCGTCACTTGATCCAACTGATTCATAGCTTGCGAGATTTGCGACACACCAGTGCTTTGCTCTGTGCTGGCAGCGGAGATCTCATTGTTTAAACTTGCAACCTTATTCACAGAATCCACAATTCTTTTCAACACGCCAGCACTTGAGTTCGCAACATCTTGCCCGCGCTCAATTTGCTCAACACTTTCCTTAATCAAACCAGAGATTTCTTTTGCTGACGTCGCACTTCTTAACGCCAAAGCACGAACAGCTTCTGCCACGACAGAGAAGCCTTTTCCTTGTTCTCCCGCACGGGCCGCTTCAACCGCTGCATTCAAAGCTAAAAGATTTGTTTGGAAAGCAATATCGTCAATAACAGAGATGATCTCTTCAATTTTTCTAGATGATTTAACGATTTCATCCATGGAGCGAGTCAGGGTCGCGATTTCACGAGTTCCCTCTTCCGCAGCGACTTGCGAAACGTTAGATAAATCAGAAGCTGACTTGGCATTTTGCGCATTCAATTTCACCATGCTTGAAAGCTCTTCTAATGACGCCACGGTTTCTTCAAGTGACGCAGCGGATTCCGTAGAAGCAGCAGAAAGATCCGCGCTCGATCCACTTAAGCTAGAAACAAGGTCACGAATTTGACCGTAAGCTTTAGATAAAGATTCCGTTTGCATGCGGATACCTTGCTTCAAAGAGAACGAAGCAAAGAACATCGTCAAAGACAGACCAATGATCATGATTGCTACAGATCCCAATGCAAAATTTGCGTAACCAGTGTTTTGCTCTACCGCAGCTAAAGTTCTTTTATTCAAAGCGGCTTCAAACTTCGCAATCGGCTCCATGATGTAAGCCGCATTTTCCTGATACTTTTTATTGTGCATCAAATCGCGAGCCATCACTGGATCTGGAGTTTTATGCAGAGTAAACTTTCCGGACTCATCTGCAAAAAGACCTTTTGCAGCATTCATCGCGGTCTCTTCAGTTTTGACAAGGTCATTGGATCGTTTCGCGGCTTCAGCTAAGAAAGAAAACTCTTCTTCCGAGAAGCCCGCCTCTTTCATAATTTCATTCGAAGAAATTTTACGTCCATCGACGCGTGGCTTTTCTCCAGCGCGAACAGCCACGATATCCCAATATGTATCAAAAAACTTACTATCACCCGTCACAACAAAAACACGGGCGTTTTCAGTCAGGTCTCGAGAACTCTTACGCAGATCATCAGCAATACGCTGAGACTCAAAGCGCGACTCATGGGCTTGCGTGGATTTCTTCTGGAAATAGAACGAAGCTCCGATGCAGACATAAAGAGCTGCAACGAGAGTGATTGAAAGAATGTTGAAGAAGCGGACCTTGGAGAAAACTGACATAAATTAAACCTCATCTGTTGATGAGGTCTTTTCGGATTCAAACTTTTCAACTAAAGATATATATTTTTGTTTATTTGCTCCCCGAATTACCTACAAATGTATGTGTTAAATCATGGGGCTTTCATTGCTGCTAAATGTTTCGCGCACTTGGGGCCAGAACCAATCAAGTTGTGGATCAGCAGCGATAACATCTTTAATCAGGACCTTCACATCGGTCCGGGTTGAGATTTCTTTGCGCAACCAGATTTCAACTTCGTCGTAACCTGGGCCAATAATTGTAATCTCAATATGACTCATGAAGTGAAGAAGATGGAGGTCCTTTGTTGCGACTTCCTTACCGTCTACTTTGTTTCGGATAAAGCGCAGCACCTCGGACTTCAAGTCCGCAAATGATCTATGATTGATTCTTCTCAGAATCAAATCAGCACGATGGTCGCGATTGACCCATCGTTGGTGTAAGCCTCTTTGCACGAGGTTGATCAGTAGTGTGCGTAAAACGCTTGGCACCTGACGAAATTCATCATCAGGTAGTGCCATTACCTGCATCAAATCTACGTAACGTGCTTGTTCCTGGCCGCGACGAAGAGAGGTAAGCACTTCAGGGATCCGCAATAACGATTCGCGAATTCCTGATAGATCAATTCCTGCTCCATCCGTGAAGTAGAGAATTCTCATATTTTTATCATGACCTAAGTTTTTAAAATTTGTGCGGTTTTTTTCGATCTCAAGACCATAGTCTAGTATGTATTTTTTGGTGCAGCTCCCCCGCCTTTTTGATAGGATATCCGGAGGCCCAAGGACTAGGCGCCGACAGTTGAACAACGCTTTTTAAATATGTGTTTTAGAAAGCAATGCGATTTAGAAAACATTAGGTAAAGCAAAGGATTGTAATACCGTGAGTTCAAAGAACCCCAAAAACCAGCGCCCACCTTTTGAGAAGTGGTATTCCTATTTGCTATTTGCTTTTGTGGGTTATTGCGTAGCCGATCTTGCTATTTTGGCATATCGCGATCGCATGCTTCCTCAGTCCGCACCTCCGGCACACCCTAAAGCTCCGCCTCCAGATAGTTATGTTAGCAGTGGTGTTTATAACAGCATTGCGACTCGTAATATTTTTGCCTCAAATGGCCTTATCCCTGATGCTTTGGTTGATAAGTCAAAAGGCACAGAACAAAAAGAAAACGACCCTGTCCCTTCACAATTACCTCTGACTTTGATTGGAACTTTGGTTCACTCCAATCCAAGCAAATCCATTGCTGCCATTGAGGTTCGTGGAAAAAATCAGGTAGTCTCTTACTCCCCTGGCAAAGACATTGAAGGCATGGCTTCTATCCTAAAGGTTGAACGTCAAAAAGTGATTTTCCGCAATTTGAATTCAAATCGTCTTGAATATCTTGAGATGAAAAAAGAAGGCAATAAAGTTGCTTTTGGTGGCAGTGCAAAACCAGGTGCTAGCGGCGGCAAAGAAGTGCAAAAAACTGGTGACAACACTTTTGCAATCAAACGTGCGGATCTTTTGAAATACACAAACGATCTCTCAAGCATTTTGATGCAAGCTCGCGCAGTGCCAAATCGCGAGCCAGGAACCGGAGCTATCAATGGTTTCCGTATTCTTGATATGCAACCTGGAAGTATTTATGAACAGTTGGGAATTCAACGCATGGACGTGATCAAGTCTGTGGACGGAACACCTGTCGACAGCCCTGCAAAAGCCATGGAGCTTTATAACACGTTGAAGAATTCTCCAAAAGTCAGCATTCAAGTCGAACGCAACGGCAAGAATGAAACAATGACTTACAATATCCAATAGGGCTGGTCTATACTCCGACTTCGTCGGAGTATGAAAGTCTACTTTGGGTATTTAGCTTGAGCACAGAAGTGCGATAGCGGCAGCCAAGGACGCTGGAGCATCTTTGCTCCAAAAAAAGAATGAAACATCGGCGGATGTTTCAGCATTTGTTTAAGTACGTTTAACTCCTCAGGAGGAGAGAGAAAAATGAAAAAACCGGTCAGCATAGGAATTGCTTCATTGATGACGGCTCAATTAATGGGCCCGGTAGCGAATGCTCAATTCGAGGATTTCCCACCTCCACCACCGCCTCCTGATTTTAGCGGTCAAGCGGCTCCGGAAGCAGATTCATTCCCAGCTCCCCCTTCTGCTCCTGCAGCAATGGGCGCAGGCGGAACCCGCGGCGGCGCCCCTGTAGGTCGCTCAAACAACACCACTGCTGGCGTGTTATCAAAAAAAGACAAAGATAAATTTGCCAAAGCAGCTATCGAAGACATCACGACAGAGAATTTCCCTGAAACGATTGAGTCTTTCGACTTTCCAAATGTGGAAATCACTGACGTCATCAAAGCCATCAGTGAATTGACAGGAAAGAACTTTATCATTGATCCAGGCGTGCGTGGAAAGATCACCATCGTAGCACCATCTAAGATTTCCGTGGCAGAAGCTTACAAAGCTTTCTTGTCTGCCCTGGCAATCAACGGCTTCACGGTGGTTCCTTCTGGCGCTTTCTTAAAAGTTAAATCCGCAAGAAATGCTCAACGTGACAATATCGATACGTTCTCTGGTGCTTATTATCCAAATAGCGATCAGATGATCACAAGAATCATCCACTTGAAGCATATCTCTGCAGCCCAAGTGAATCGTGATCTTCGTATCTTGCCTTCGAAAGATGGCGAGATGAATATCTACGAACCAACAAATTCCATCATCATTTCAGACTATGGTTCGAACATTGACCGCGTGATGAAAATCATCAGCCAATTGGACGTTCCAGGCTTTGAAGAGCAACTTGAAGTGATCCCTATCAAGTACGCTAAAGCCAAAGACCTTTCAGACCTCGTTGATAAAATCGTGAACAAAGGAAGCAAGTCCCAAGGTGGCGCCCCAGGCACTTTCACTGCGGGCGTTCCTCGCTTTAGCCGTTCTACGGGTGCTTCTTCGCAGCAAGGTGCGAGCTTCTTTATGGCGATCCCCGATGACAGAACAAACTCTATTATCGTAGTCGGAAATAAATCAGGCATCGTGCGCATTAAGAAACTTATCGGTCAGTTGGATTTCAAAATCAGCGCAGAAGCTTCTGGCGGCGTTTACGTTTACTACGTTAAGAATGGTGATGCAGAGAAAATTGCACAAACATTGTCCGGCGTGACTAAAGATGCAGCTCCAAAACCACAAACAGGTGGCAGCTTGCTTTCTCCTTTGGGACCGTCAGGTATGATGGAAGCAAAAGCTGAAATCTTCGGTGGTGATGTAAAAATCACGGCTGATAAAACGACAAACAGCCTTGTTATCACTGCTAGCAAACAAGACTACGAAGTGGTTTTGAATATCTTGAATAAAATCGATATTGCCCGCGATCAGGTTTATGTTGAAGCCATCATCATGGAGATGAATGCGAATGACGGTAACCAATGGGGCGTCGGTTATTATCAATACGGCAGCAATGGTTACGGCAAAGTGGGCTTCAATGGTTTCACTGGAAGCCCAACAATTACGGACCTCTTGTCACCTACTGGCGGCAATGGTGCGATCATTGGCTTTGGCTCTGGTCAAACTGTCACTGTAACACCTCCTGGAACGACGACTCCAATCACGATTCCGTCATTGATTGGTTTCATCAACTTCTTGAAGACAACAAAGAAAGCCAACATCTTATCTACTCCACAAATCATGGCCCTTGATAATCAAGAAGCTGAGATCGAAGTGGGTGATAAAGTTGTCACTGGTTCTTCTACAACAACGCCGAACAATGGCTCCCCTATTACAACACCAACGTTCGACGATGCGACAATCAAATTGAATATCAAGCCATTCATCAGCCCGGCTTCGAATTCAATTCGTTTGGAAATCAAACAACAAGTTTCGCAGCTTTCAACAGCTTCGACTCCGGATGCATTTAAGACGTCTACTCAGCCAATTGCAAAACGTTCGATCAAAACTATGATCAATGTGAACAATGGCGATACTGCGATTCTGGGTGGTTTGATTAAGGAAGACGATACAGAGTCCGTGATCAGAATTCCACTTCTTGGCGATCTTCCAATTATCGGTTGGTTGTTTAAGTCTTCAACTCGCGTGAAGAATAAAACAAACATGGTCGTATTCTTGACGCCAAAAATTGTGAGAAACACTGCGGATTCAAATGCGATCATCTCTAAAAAGCTCGACCAACGCTTGGATTACATCAAGTCTGAGGGCGGGAAAGATCCATTTGGTCGTCCTCTAGATGAAATTACTCGTAAAGTGCAAGGTAATGCCGCTCCAAACGCAAACCCTGACGTGGAAAAGGAATAGCAATAGATGGCCTCCGTGGATGTTCTAACGATTCTTTCAAAAGCAACTTCACTGACTTCGGATCAAATCAAGTCTGTGCTTAACAATCCTTCGGTGGTGAGACCCGTCACCGTTGGAGAAGCTTTGAATGCGAAAGAATTCTCCACGGCGGATGAAGTGGTCGCTGATCTCTGCAAAGAATTAGGTTTGGATTTTATTAAAGACATTCCTGTTGCCGATATCTCCGTCGACCTGATCCGTGATGTTCCCATCAATTATGCAAAACAGCATCAAATTCTTCCTTACAAAGAAGATGTCGATACCTTGGTGGCTTTAACCAGCAACCCGGTGAATCTAAAAGTCCTTGATGATTTAAAAGTTTTGTTCGGTAAAAGAGTTCGCCCCCTAGTGACGACTTCCAGCCGTATTCAAGATGCGATCAACAGAGTTTACGAAAAAAGCACGGCCAATCTTTCCGGCATGGATGAAATCGACGAAGAAGATTATGATCTAGATGATCCTATCGTCGACTTGTTGGATGCGGGCGAAGACGATGCTCCGGTTATTAAACTTGTGAATAGCATCCTCTTCCGTGCTGTTAAAGAAAAAGCTTCAGATATCCATATTGAGCCCTATGAAAAAGACATGGTTGTGCGTCTGCGCACGGACGGTGTTTTGAATGACGTTCATAAACCACCTAAGAAACTGCAAAACGCGATCACGTCGCGTATCAAAGTCATGGCCAACTTGAACATCGCAGAAAAGCGTTTGCCTCAAGATGGTCGTATTCCTTTGAAAGTCGGTGGTAAAGATATCGATATTCGTCTTTCTACCGTGCCGACCGCTCATGGTGAGCGATTGGTTATGCGTATTCAAGATAGATCGACGGTTGTTCTTGAACTTGAGCAATTGGGCTTCTCGAAAGAAAACCTTCTGCGTCTTGATGATCTTCTTTCACGCAATGACGGCATTTTACTAGTTACGGGTCCTACAGGTTCTGGTAAGTCCACGACTTTGTATGGCGCTCTGATGAAGTTAAATAAACCTGACGTGAACATTCTGACTGTTGAAGATCCAGTGGAGCAACGTATCCATGGATTGGGCCAAGTTCAGGTGAACTCTAAAATCGGTCTGACTTTCGCGGCCGGATTAAGATCTTTCCTTCGTCAAGACCCTGACATCATCATGGTCGGTGAGATTCGTGACTTGGAAACTGCGGAACTTGCGATTCAAGCCTCACTCACAGGTCACTTGGTTTTATCTACACTACATACGAATGACTCTGCCGGCGCCTTCCCTCGTTTGATCGACTTCGGCGTGGAGCCTTTCTTGATCGCGACTTCAGTTATGGGAGTTGTGGCACAACGTCTCGTGCGTGTTCTTTGCCCTCATTGTAAAGCGCCCCACGATCCGTCTGACTTTGAACTTTCTCTTCTTGGAATTACGAAGGAGCAAGCGCAAGGACATCATATCTGCAAAGCGATGGGTTGCACACAATGTGGACAGAAGGGCTACTCAGGTCGTACGACGATCAGTGAGCTTTTAGTTGTGACTGACGACATCCGCTCTTTGATTATGCAAAGACAAGATGGTAACACCATCAAGAAGGCTTCTCTTGCCAATGGAATGAAAACATTCCGTGATCATGGTATTGCGAAGGTTCTTGCGGGCATCACAACTATTGAACAATTAACTACGAATACACAGTTGGATATTTAAGATTGAGTGCCTAGGGGTTCAAGTCCCTCCACCCGCACCAAACTTAAATAAGCTTAGGAAAAACGGAACATGCCAATTTTTGAGTATAAGGGCCTTACCCGCGACGGAAAAAACACCAAGGGAGTCATCGACGCTGAAAATCAGCGTGCTGCCCGTGCCAAGCTCAAAAAGGACAATATCTTTGTCGTCGACATCAAAGACAAAAAGAAATTCGATCCTAAGAAAAAGCAAGGTCCCCGTTCGACTAAAAAAGTCGGCGTTAAAGACCTTGCTTTGATGACTCGTCAGCTTGCGACTTTGATTAAAGCTAATATCCCCCTCGTGGACGCCCTGCTTGCTGTTTCAGAACAAGTTGAAAATCCCACTTTAGCAGAAGCCGTCGCTGACTGTAAAAATGCCGTCAATGAAGGCTCGCCTTTCTTTAAGGCTCTACAAAAGTATCCAAATATCTTTACGAAAATTTATGTCTCGATGGTAGAGGCCGGAGAGATGTCAGGAAGCTTGGACACTCTTTTACTTCGTCTTGCAGAATTTACTGAAGCCCAAGCCGAACTTCGCGCTAAAGTTTCCAGTGCAATGACCTATCCGATCATCATGCTTGTCGTAACCGGCGGCCTTCTTTCTTTCTTGTTCATTTTCTTGATTCCAAAGATGGTCACAGTTTTCGAGTCTGCCCCACAACTGGTTTTACCTTGGTACACGATTGGCTTGATCGCTATGAGTCAGTTCATGGTGAACTACTGGTATATCATTTTCGGAAGTCTGTTTTTGGTCATCGTTCTCTTTAGAAATTGGAAAAGCACTCCGGCTGGTAAAGACCAGTGGGATGCTATCTCTTTGAAATTGCCTTTGATGGGTCCCACTGTGCGCATGGTTGCGGTTTCCCGCTTCACTAGAACTTTGGGAACTTTGCTCAACGGGGGCGTACCGATGCTCACCGCTTTGGATATCGTTCGTAACGTCGTCGACAACCACGTCTTGGCCGTAGCAATTGATGAAGCCCGCAGCAATATCTCTGAGGGGGAAACAATCTCTGGGCCTCTAAAAAAATCCGGCCAGTTCCCACCGATCGTTATTCACATGGTTAACATCGGCGAAAAAACCGGCGACCTCGAAAACATGTTGATGCAAGTTTCCGACGCCTACGATTTCCAAGTAAAAAACAAACTCGAAGCCCTCACCAGCTTGATGGGCCCCGTAGTCATCGTCATCATGGGTTTCGCCATCGCCGCCATCGTTTTCGCCGTCATGATCCCAATGTTCGAAATGACCAATCTTGCGGGCTAAGGTACCTGCTTCCCTTTGGTTCAAAAAAGTACACCGTTTAGATTCAAGAGCCAGGTTCATCACCTGGCTTTTTTTACATTAAAGCCTACCCGTCGCCTGCGAACAAAGTATTGCAAAGCATCACAACCCAGGACCGATTCCAACTTGAGGGAAGTGATGCCTGCCTTCAAGCGGCCATCAATCACAAAGGCATCACCCAAATTCCAACTTGGTTGGCCACCGAACACATTCAGCCTGGAAAATTGAAATCCATTTTAGAAGTTCAAAAAGCCACTCAGGCCTCGCTCCACTCAAAAAACCCACAAGAAAGTGCGCGTCATCATTGATGAACTGCTAAAGAGATTGAGCACTCTTTCGTTTTAAACGCTGAAAAACTTAAACTAAAACTTGAAGAACGTACGCGAGCACAAACATTTAAGGTCATCCGGGGAATACAAAAACTTCATGCGCTTTCAAAGATCTCGTCGCAAGTATATATAATAACTAACAAGTATATATAATAACTAATTAGTGTCGCGCTATCAGCTTCTGCGTTACTTATGAAATTCATTTTTGAAGATACCAATTCGAATCAAAAGAAAAAATCACAACAGAAAGCTTCGCCAGCCCGCAGCCACTCCACGATGACTTCTTCAAAAGGTGCCCTCGTCCAAAAAAAACAAACCCACTCTTTTCAAAAGTGAACCAACGCAAGTATCTAAACCAAGGCTCCGCAATTGATGACTTACTTTGAAGCAACTAACGCATTGGCCTACTTGAGATAAGTCTCAAGCCCGTCACATAACGCACCTGCGACACCAAAAGTGTGTCCGTACCTAAGTCGGGCAGGGAAAGATGCTTACCGACTTTACCTGACATAGGAGGAGTGTTATTCTCTACGTCTGTTAACAAGGAGAATTTTTAATGTCACCAATTAGCAACCGAAAAGGTATGACCTTGATCGAGATCATGATCGTACTGGCAATCATCGGTGGTATCGCAGCACTCTTGTTGCCACGTCTTACTGGCCAGCTTGATAAAGCGAAACAAAAAGAAGCGCGCATTCAAATGTCACAAATCGTGAATGCACTTTCCATGTACTACACAGATTGCGGAAAATACCCTGCGGCTCTTGAAGGTCTTGTGACTCAAGATGCAAACTGCAACAACTGGGGACCTGAAGCTTATCTTAAGAAACCACCTAAAGATCCTTGGGGACATGACTTCGTTTACGAATTGAACGGCAACGAATACGGCCTTAAATGCTTGGGTAAAGATGGCAAAGAAGGTGGATCTGGTTATGACACAGATATCACTTTGGAAGATATCCAGTAATCTATGAATCGCAGGGGCTTCACCCTTATAGAAGTGATGATTGTTTTGGCTCTGGTCGGAGCACTCATCGCTTATGGAGCCCCCCGCATGTTTAAAAAACAGAACAACATCAAATCCGTGGCTCGCCATTTCTTAGTTCTTAGCCGCGAGATCCGCAACAAAGCTCGTCTTTCAAACTCCACTTATCGCCTTGTTATTCAAATGGAAACCAATAGCGAAAAATATTGGGTAGAAAAAGCCAGTGGTCCCATGGCCATAGATCTTGAGGCCGCCGAAAAAGAGCGCGAAGAGAGCAAAAGTAACAGCAAAAAAGAAGATGCACCCCCGCCTCTTTTCCAAATCGACAAGTCATTATCTAAAAAGCCCCAGGCTTTGCCCGATGGACTTCGTTTCGCGCAGGTTGAAACTGTGAATACGAAGGCTCCTCTGAGCTCTGGCACTGCTTATATTCACTTTTTTCCCGAAGGCTTTGTGGAAGCTGCAGCTATCCAGATCACAGATGGAAATAAATTAACTTGGACTCTTGTTTTTAATCCTTTAACGGGTCAAGCTGATATCATAGAAAAAGCTCAGTCGTTAAAGGACATTCAAAGGTGATTCGTTCACGCAAAGGTTTTACACTTATTGAGACCGTGATAGCCATGGTCATTCTTTCTTCAGGAATTATTTTGCTAACTAGCTCCTGGGGTGGAAGTTTCATGCGCGTGAAAAAGACTCAACTTTCCACGGAAGTCACCGCCCTCCTTGAACGCAAAATGGCTGAAATCGAAATGGAGTACACGGGCAAGCCCCTTGATTCCATTCCCGAAGAAAAAGAAGACGACTTTGGTTCCGACTATCCTCAGTACTCTTGGAAAATGGAATCCAAAGCATTCGAAGTCCCCGACATCTCCGCAACTTTGACTGCTACTAAAAAAGGCGGCAATGGAGTTGATGAACTTCAGCTGACGATGATGAAAACTTTGACTCAACACATTTCTAAAACCGTCAAGGAAGTTAAAGTTTCCATCATCTTCAAAGGTGGCAAAAAGCCTTTGAACTTTTCAGCGACTCAGTACTTTGTTGATTTCGATAAAGAGATCGCTATGCCTTCTGTTCCAGGTGCAGGTGGCTGATCATGAAACGCAATAAAGGTTTCACTCTTATTGAGGTCATGATTACTATCACCATTCTTGGCACTCTGACAGTCCTTGCTGCCCAGGCGATTCAACAGGCCATCAAAGCAAAAGTTAAATTGCAAAGTCAAATTGACGATGTTTCCCGCATGCGCGACGCCGTTCGCTTGATGGAAAGAGACATCAATCAAACGTATCATTACCGCGATATTGAAAAAGAGATGTTGGCCTTGGTTAAGAAGCAAGGAAAACCGTCTTCTCCACAAACGCCACAAACGCCGCAAACTCCAGATCCAATTCAAGCTGCTGCCGACCAACAAGCTCAACAGCAAGCAGATGCCCAACGTGAAGTTCCGCGCATTGATCCCGAAACAAATCTTGTGGGTACGAACGACACTCTCAACTTTGTAACCATGAACAATGCCCGCACAGTTCGCAATTCAAAACAAGCCGACTTCGTCGAAGTTGGTTATGCTTTGAAGGAATGCAAAAGCATTCGCGATGACAAAGGCAGTTCAAAGTGTCTGTGGCGCAGAAGCACTCCCTATGTGGATCTCGATGTCACCAAGGGTGGTGACGAGGTTGTCTTGATGGAAAACGTTTCCGAATTCAAACTGCGTTACATCGGAAAAGGTAAGCAAGACTGGGTCAACGAGTGGCGCACAGACGCCCAAGGCGACGGCGCCACCAAGGGCAAATTCCCCTTGGCCGTAGAAATCTCTGTGACCGTGAATAAGAAAGAAGGCTCAAAAAATAAAAAATATTCTATGCAAGTCGTAGTTCCGATCCACTTCCCTAACAATCCAGAGGATACCACAAATGGTCCGGCTTCGTTTGGCCTCCCCACTAAATAACAACCGCGGCATTGCCCTGATGGTGGCTATCGCCTGCGTGATGTTGATTATGTATTTTGCGATGGAAGTGTCCTACGACGCCAATGTTGAATATTTGGTGAACTCTCAAGGCTTGAACCGAGTGAAGGCCTATTACGCCGCGAAGTCAGGCATGCAGCTCAGTCTTTTGCGCATTAAAATCTATCAGCAAGCTCAGCAAAAATTTGGTTCGATGTTGGGTGCCAACAATGCGATGCTGGATCAGATCTGGCAATTCCCTTTCGCTTGGCCCTTACCTATTCCCGCCGAAATGAGCGCAGTCGACAAAGACAGCTTCAAAAAACTTGTCAAAGAATCGTCCATGGATGCGAGTTACTTTGTGACCATTGAAGACGAAGGTTCAAAAATTGACATCAACGATTTGAATTCACAGTCTAAAACTTTGCAAGAAGTGACGAAAACTCAACTGCATAATATTTTTGCGCAAAAAATGAAGGCCGATGAAAACTTCGCCCGTAAACACAGCAACGTTCGTTTTGACGAATTAATCAACACGATTGCGGACTGGGGCAGTTCTAAATCCCAGTCTTTAAATGGTGGCGATAAAAAATCTCGCTTTGCTGAACTCAATCAAGAATCCCAGGGTGACAACTACCCACCCAATCGCGCCTTCCGCAGTCTTGCTGAATTACATATGATTCCAGGTATGACGGATGAGTTTTATGACATCTTGGCGCCGCAAATCACGATTTACGGGATGAAGGGAATCAATCCTAACATCGCATCGAAAGAAGTTCTGCGCTCTTTAGATCCTGCCATGACCGATGAAGCGGTCAGCGCCATCATCAAGCGACGTGACGACCCCAACGAAGGCGGTCCGTTTAAAGCCGCCGATGAATTTTGGACCTTCGTACAACAAAAAGGCGTTCGCACCGAAGGCAAAACAGAAGAGATTCCTTTAATTTTCGAATCAGTCTTCAACTTTAAAATTCGCAGCACTGGCGAGTTTGCGGGTGCCACCCGTGAAATCACCGCCATTGTGATGGACTTCAACAAGACCGCTGCGAAAATTAAAACTTACACGGATAAAGATAAGACACAGGGACAAACTCCTCCAGATACTGGCAAGGGAAAACAAGACACCAAAGGCACTCAAACACCCCTCACCAAGGGTCCTCCTCGCATCGTTTATTGGAGCGAAAGATAAGGTGCTTTTTTGTGATCCGCCAAAGGTCCAGTCGATCTTTGGGCGCTTAAAGAATTGTACATAAATCAAAAGACATCCTATACTTAGACCATCATCGCGTTATGCTTCTTGTTCACGGAGGAACACTGAGATTATGTCGAAGTCACTAGGTATAGACATCGGTTCCAGCAGTATCAAAGTTGTCGAAATGCAGTCGACATCAAAAGGCTTTCAAGTCAGCCACTTCTTTGAACACACTCTTAGCAATATGCTTGGCAGCGACCAAGAACTTGAGGTCATTGAATTCCTTCGCGATCTGACTTCTAAGTATGACGAGTCCACACGCTTTATCGTTGGCCTTCGCCAAGACCGCGTGGCCATTCGCAATAAATTCTTCCCGTTCAATGATCGCATTAAAATCTTCAAAAGCTTGGCATTCGAACTGGAAGAAGATCTTCCTTTCTCTTCTGACAATGCGATCTTTGACGCAAAAATCATTCGCACCGTTGGCGGGGGCGCGGAAGTTTTGGCCTGTGCGGCTCCGAAAACTCACGTGCAAGCTTGCATTCAACGCGCTCAAGATTCGGGCTTTGAACCGTTCTTGGTTTCTCTTGAAGGCACAGCCCTTGCCAATGTCTTTGAAAAGTGGAATGAAGCTCCCCCATCGCAAATAGCACCACCTCCAGTCATCGACGAAATGGAAAAACCTGTGCGCCACGTTCAACTGGTTTTGAACATGGGGCACACGCGCACCATCGTCAGTGCTTTTGAAGGTCATTCTTTGATTGGTGTTCGTTCGATTCTTTGGGGTGGTAAAAATATCGCGGAAGCGATTTCTAAAAAATACGAAATTCCTTATGTTGAAGCTCTTAAAGAACTTCAAACTAAAGCCTTTATTCTGACGAACAAACAAGGGGCAACCTTTGACCAAGTGACTTTCTCTGAGGCCATCGGGAAAAGTGTTCGCGAGATGGCCCGCGATCTGCAACTTTCTATTCTGGAATTCAAAAGTGAATTCAATGCGCAGATCGACAGCATTGGTATGACCGGTGGTACTTCACAAATTCAAAACTTAGGACCTTTCCTAACGCAAATTTTGGAAGCTCCGGTCAATCGCATTTCAACTTTGGATCAAATTCCTAATGTGATGTTTGAGCGCTCCCCCCAAGCTTCAGCCAAGGCTGGAGTTGCTTTGGGCCTAGCGATTGAGGGCTTTAAAAAGCCGCGCAATCCTCCGATGAATTTCATGCGCGGTGAATTCGCCCGCGAAAACCATCAGATGAAAATGTTCTGGGAAAAATGGGGTCACACCTTCAAAGTTGCCACGGCAGCCTTGGTGGTCCTTTTCGTTTACGCTTCATTGCGATCTGATTTTGCATTGAGCTTGTCAGAAAGAACTCAAGACGTTCTTAAAACCCAAGCAAAGACCGTTGCCAACCTCAAGGGCAAAAATGCCTCTGAAGCTGGAATCAAAAAGTACATTCGTGAGAATAAAAAGCGCGCTTCTGACCTTAAAACATTGGCCAGCGTTGCTAATATGAACTCTGCGATGGACGTTCTAAAAAAAGTCAGCGATGCCACTCCGCCAAAGGGATCTGTCACTTTGGATGTTCACAGTCTGAACGTACAGGATTCCCGCGTGACGATGGATGGCTATGTCAGTTCTCCGCAAGAGATGACTCTTTTGCAGAAATCTTTGACCAACATCACAACTGATGGACAAGTGAAAGCAGAGAAAAGCAACTTGGGAGCTCTTCCAGGTCGCACAGCTTTCTCTTTCAGCTTCAACGTGGACCGTGGTATTCAAAAGGTGACTCGATGAACTTAGACGATCTTAAAGATAAATTCGCCACCGAAGGACGCGCAACTTGGGAACGTATCCAAGAAAGTGATGCCTACAATCAACTGCGTGACCGTTACGAAAACTTATCCCCTGCTGTACAGAAGATGACCTTGTTTGGCGGTATCGCCGCAGTGGCATTGATTGTTCTTTCTATCCCCTATGGAAACTTCACACAAAGTTCAGAATCCGTAGGCGAATTCGAAGGCAAACGCATGACCATCCGCGAACTTCTTAAGGTTAGCCGCGAGTCCGCGGATGTACCGAATATTCAACCGGCTCCGTCCATCGACATGCTTCGTGCGAATATCGACAACCAAATTAAAATGGCTAATCTTCTTCCCGAGCAAATCAAAGGAACCCAGGACGCTCAGAACAATTCGCAGCTCATCCCTGCCAATCTAACTGAAGGTGCCTTGGATATCAAACTCGAGAAGTTGAATCTGCGCCAAGTGATGGACATGGGTTACAAATTCCAAAGCATCAATCCCAGTGTTAAAATGAAAGACATGGTCATCACCGCCAATCGCGGCGACAGTCGTTATTTTGACGTCGTTTATAAGTTGGTCGCTTTGGCTGTTCCTTCTGCTCCGGAACCTCCACCAGAAGAACCGCCTTCTAAAGGCAAAGGCCGCACGAAGAAAACAGGATCGGAAGAATAGTCATGGAGAACGTCGCTAAGTTTTTTAAACTGCTTAAAGAAAACAAAGGAAAGATTGTTGTCGCTTTCTTTTCTGCCATCGTTTTTCTTTTTGTCCTTTTTCCATTTGATGACTTGAGCGATTTGATCTCTTCGCAAGTGTCTAAACTTTCCAATAATTCTGTCTATGTGACCTTTGAACGTTTGAAAATGAGTATGATCCCGACTCCGGGCGTGCACATGGATCAGGTTTATATCGAATCCATCCGCACACCCGCTCTTTCTGCCAAGGAATTGACGATCACACCTTCTGTGTCAGGATTGATTCAACAAAAACCCTATGGTCATATTTCCGCAAAAGGCTTGCTCAAAGGTGATGTTGATTTGAATATGGGTAAAGGAGCCCGCAGTGACAATGGCGTTGAAAGACAACGCATTGAAGTCAGCGCAAAAAAAATCTCACTGCATGATCTTCGTGAACTGGCAAACTTACCTGTGATGCTCAAAGGTCAGTTGAATTTGCAGACCACTGCTTTGGCCGATCTTACTTTTCAAGAACAGCCTGATATGGATATCGATTTGACGATCAATCAATTCGAACTTCCACCTTCCAACGTCAACACTCCCATGGGTCCTCTAACTCTGCCCGATTTAAAATTAAGTACGGTGGAACTTAAAGGTCGTTTGGCTGCGGGTCGTTTTATTATTGAAACAGGCACCATTGGCAAACCTGGTGATGAACTTCAGGGCACCATTAAGGGCAATATCGGCCTTAATATCATGAATCGCGGTGGCGGTTTTAGCCACCAAATCGGAGCTTATACGTTTGATATTGATCTGAAGGCCAAGAAGAGCTTCCAAGATCGCGCCGCTTTGTTCTTAAGCTTTATTGATGGCTTTAAGACCCCGACGGCTGAGGGCTCTCAGTATAAATTCAAAGTCTCTGCGACGAATCCTATGATGCCACCTAGTATTGGCGCTGCTCGTTAATTTCCCATCCTAGCACTTTGCGTCAGTATCCGATTTTTAGCCCCGCCTAGGCCCCCTTGTCAGTTGATTAGAACAAGGGGTGTGCTTAATAATTGCTCACCTTTTCCCCAACTGAAATAGAGTCCGAAGTCTTTATTGACTTCACTCTTAAACTGACCAAAAACCAAGTGGTCTAAATCCGGAGGGAAAATGTCTGTTAATAAAGTGATTATCGTAGGTCGTTTGGGTGCTGATCCTGAAGTTAAAGCTATCGGTAGCGGAAGCACTGTAGCTCGCTTGAATATCGCAACTTCAGAGTCTTGGGTTAAAGATGGCCAAAGACAAGAAAAGACCGAATGGCACCGTGTAACTGTATGGGGCAAACTTGCAGAAATCTGCGGTAAGCACCTTGCAAAAGGTCGCCAAGTTTATGTTGAAGGTAAATTGCAAACTCGTCAGTGGGAAGATCAACAAGGTGCTAAACGTTATACGACTGAAATCGTAGCAAGCACTGTTCAATTCCTAGGTGCTGCGGGTGGCGAAAGATCTGCATCGAACAGCCAGTCTTCTGGTGGTGGCGATGACTTCAATTTCAACGATTTCGGGCCTGAACCTAGCTTCAACTCGAACGACGAAATTCCATTCTAAATAAGCCAAAGGCCCTGAAATCTTCGGGGCCTTTTCATTTCTGCCCATAAGCCCTATAATAAAAGGGTTATGAAGAGCATCTTTGTTTTAGCCCTCACTATTATCTTCTTAAGCGGTTGTTCTCTTTACAAGTCCGACGGCCGTAAAGATTTCGAATCCGCAGCCCCAGGCAAGCTTAAAACTTCTTCTACGGCTGCCTTTCAACTTAAAAGCTGCAAAAAAGAAGGCTCCTTAGAAGCCTGGTTTAATTCTGAATTCCCTGCCACCTCCTATGAACTTGTTGTGACTGAAAATGATCTCGAAGTTTGGCAAACCATTCGCGCGGGAGCAGTCGAAGTTAAAGCCATTCAAAAAACTGACACCAGCACTCAATCCTGTTTGTATGAGTTTTCTTCGAAAGCCGCATGGGAAGCTTCTAAAGACCAATTCATTCTTGAGCTTGAAAACAACTTGATGACCCAAGACACACAAGATTAGGAATAGCTGCATTTGAAACGCATCATCTTTGCTTTTAGCTTAATTCTTTTTCTACAAAGCTCTGGCTTCGCTGCCACTATTACTCAGGTAAAAAATCAGAAAGCATTGATTAACTTGGACGGCGATGAAGCTGCTGAAGGCGATGAGTTTTTCCTCATTAACCCTGCTGGCAAAAAAGTTGCGGTGATTCGAATCAAGCAAGTGAAAAACGGCAAAGCCTTGGCGGATATTTTAAAAGGCAAAGCTGATGTTGGCTTCACTTTGCGAGCAAAAGCGTCTTCCGGCGCAGGTGCCGTTGCTGCATCTCGCTCTGCGGAAGCTGAAGAAACAAAACCAACGGACACGGCCGCGCCAAGTGAAGAAGAATCCTCTAGGAAATCAAATCGTGATACGGGATACCTTCGCAACCTCAAAGACTCTTACGGAGTTCTTGGTGAGTACCTTCTGAACACAATGAGTGTAGCTGTTAAAAACACCGTCACAGTTCCTAATCCCACTGATACCGTATCACTAAAAGGCTCTAGCTTTGGCGCTGGCGGCTTTTATGACTACATTGCAACTTCTGACATAGCTATTCAAGTTTCGGCGCTCTTGGAGCAAGTCAATGCCTCTGGCCAATCAAAAATTCTTGGATGTGACAAAGGCTTGAGTTATGACTGTAGCGTCAACATCACCTACGGAAGTTTCTACGGCATGGGAAAATACTATCTCACGCAAAGTCGCTATCGTATTTGGGGCGGCGTTGGCGGTGGATTTCTTTTAGCACTTTCGAAATCAGCAACGGCTTTGAATGAATCACAAATCGCGACAAATCAAATCGTCACTGTTGCTATTGGAACTGACATTCAGATGAGCCGTAAGAACTACATCCCGGTGACTTTACAATACAACTACTTCCCGCCCTCAGACACCGTGAAAGCTTCATCCATTGTCTTAAAGGCTGGATGGGCGTGGAATCAAAAGTAGTTAAAACTACACAACCAAAATAAAACAACAGTTAGAGCTAAGTCTTTATCTCGACATCGCAAAGAAGAATGAATACAGATTCATTTGATTGGGGTTAACTGCAAAATTTGGTGAAGAGTTAAGATTTTGCTGATCGAAGTTCGGCCCCTGCTGGAGGTAGCTCTAATATAGTCGAACCGGTCCCTCTTACGATCAAATTGGTCATCGAGGTATCTAGGTGAAAGAAAGCTAAACTAGCGAGGCTGGCACGTTTGCGCGAGGTTAAGCAAGAAAGACTATAAAGGAGTTACTTTTATGAATCTCGAAAAGCTCATTAACTTCAGTTTGGCAGTGGCTCTTGTTGCTGCTTGCGCTGGGAGAATCGATCAATTTACGTGGCAGGTTCGTTTGGCGACATTAGAGGTGTTAAAAGCGTCACAGACGTCAACTTGGGGATCTCCAAGAATTTTAACTCATCAGAGATAATCAGGAACGCAGGCCTTGTTGATTTCGATGAAATCGGCCTGGCCATTTGATACCGTGTTTTGGCAGGCAAAACACGGTACAGAATCAAGTTCTTTTGAATAAGCCTTACGCTTCCTTCAGCCAGAGAAGTTGAGTTCTAGTTAGAGCAAGTCACTGGGACTGACTGTTTAGTTGCAAGATTGGTCAAAACGCCAGTTTGAGAGTTATATAAGTCGATTTCAAGAGAGAAATTTTTTCCGTAAGCGCCCTCGTACCAATTAGAACCTTTCTGAACCATAAGTGTTTGAACCTGGGTGTTTTCCAAAATCTGATTTTCAGACGTGACTGTAAGTAAAGAAGGCTCTGTGTGATTCTCTATCAATGTAGCTGTGTAAAGAAGATCTTTGGTCATGCATGTTGCAGCCAGAGAAATGCTACCGAAAGACAAGACCGGAATAAGAAGTAAAAATTTTTTCATGGGATTCTCCTAGAGATTTTAGTTGCTGTTTTTGTTGCGAGTGCAAATTTGATCCCACTTTTGGGACATTTGCTGAATTTGCTCTGCTGTTAAAGAAATCTTACAGTTCATGAGTGGATTCTTATTTTCATCAGAGGACCATCGGCAGTCGTCAGAGATCTGCACATTGTAGCCAGTCGCTGGATCCATCCATCCGCTAGCATAGTTTGAACTATCGCCATCTTTGCAGCTTTCTACAGCCAGACCAGTGACGTATACTTGATATCTTGGATTGTGGTCGTTGCCTGAAAATGCAGGCACAACGAAGGAGCTTTGCTTCCCGACGACGGCCCTACGAAACTTCAATACATCATGCCAACCAAGGTGAGTTGGAAGAGGCTCGCCATTTCCTGCGTAAAGTCCCCATGCTTCAGCCCATAATTCTACAGTTACAAAAGCATTAAATACAGGTTGGTCATCACTGGACGTAACATTAACTTGAATCGCTGGAACTTCAAGATGTTCAAGGGGCGAAGCATAAGTTGAAATTCCTACTAGCGTAAAAACGCCTATTGCGAAGACACGAGCAACCCGAATTAGATATTTAAATGATGTCATGTTAGATCCTTTTGGATTTGAGTATTTTATTCATCCGACCAACAAAAAACTAATGGGAACGAAAACGGGTGTCACTAGAATGCCCTGACGGAAATCGAGAGTTTTTGTCAAGATCGAGCACCTTGATTGACAGATTTGAAGTTTTTTTGTCAAATGACCTATGTCAAAAGATTCTCGGTCCAAAGAAGAAATCTATTTTGCAGTTTGTAATGCAATTCTAAAAATGGAAATTGCCAAGGGTCATCTGAAATGGACCCTCACGGATGTTTCACGGGAATCTAAAATCACGCGTACGTTGATTTACTATTATTTTGGTAAAGAAAAGAAAGTTATTTTAGACGTAGCCTATAAGTTCGCGATCTCTCATTTTTTTAATTTGGATCGCGCCAAGTTTCGACCTTTGCCCGAACGTTTGTCTATGGTCTTACGCGATTTAAAGAACATGCCCTATTTGATGATGCTCTTCTACAAGGCAAAAGGAGAGGATTCTGAATTCGGACATCTCATTCGTAAAAAAGAAACTGAATTTTTAAAAGTTCTCGCAAAAGAGTTTCCTCATCTTACTGAAGCTCAGGTTCTTGAGGTGTATTTACTTGAGCTCGGAGCTATGATTTATCATTTGCCGCCTACTAAAACAAATGAGCTCTTTTCTTTGCATTCAAAATAAATGGTTTTGGCTTCCTCGTGGCAAATCTTGGCTAGGACTATATGACCGAGGCCAAATTAGGCAGTTTAAGATAGCTTGCGATCCTATCCAGGCGACCCAACGAGTCGAATTCTTCATAGGAACCCAAGAGGCATAACTGCTCCGGCAGAATGGCGGTTATCTGAAATCAAGAAGCCAGTGCGATCATATGCGGTTTTAGGCTCTTTGAGATTCCACAATTTGTCACTAACGAATTCCAGATAGACAACTTTTCCTATGTAGTTGTTTTTCCAATCCAATCCAATCCAATCCAATCACATTTACATCCAAAATTTGACATCTCCATTTGCTCATCTCAAATAAAATCTCGTTTTACGCTGGCAAGCTTCTGGCAAAAGAAAGCTTGCGACAAAGCTTTCTAACTCAACTCCGGAAATTAATTCGGAAGCTGCAAAGATACCGTCCCGAAGTTGTTGGGAATTTCAAACTAGATCTACTCTACCGATACACCCAAGAAAGTTAATTTGATATTCCCGCCGACCCCCATTTTTTCCATCCAGTGGGTTTCCCAGA
>JACXTT010000454.1_pt1 | contig 69710 bp, 54 predicted proteins | sample 9270951 | NCBI WGS metagenome assembly JACXTT01 (sample SAMN15532306, study PRJNA645909) | rock metagenome | isolation source: weathered quartz diorite | place: Puerto Rico | collected 2017-06-21 | reverse complement strand
TGGCAAATCCGTTCCCCACGGCTGTACCAAAGGTTGACAAGTGTGGAATGACACCGTGAAATTTCTGGCCGCCGCCAAGATGCCAGCGAAAGCCGGTGATCATTTCGTCGAAAATGAGGACGATTCCGTTTTGTTCGCAAAGCTCTTTGAGAGCCGCCAAATATCCAGCAGTGGGTGGAACCGTGGTTTCTGGTTCCAACAGCACGCAAGCAATTTGGCCTGGATGACTTCGGATCAGATCTTGAAGACTTGACAAGTCGTTGTAGCGAAACTTCAGTGTCATGCTTATCGTTGCTTGCGGAATGCCAGCATTCATCTCGGTCGAACCGATAAACCAATCGTCGGTCGAAAAAAAAGGCTGGTCACCACAGATTGCTACCAAGTGCCGCCCCGTGCATGCTCGCGCGAGCTTGACAGCTGCTGTTGTGACGTCCGAACCATTCTTGGCGAATTTCACCATATCTGCGCCATCAATCAACTCGAGAAACGACTCCGCAAGGTCCACTTCCAGCTTTGCAGGACGCGAGAAATTGACGCCGAGCTGCATTTGTTTGTGTGCAGCTTCTACAACAGGTTCAAATGCATGCCCGAGCGTAACGGCTCTTAAACCCATGCCATATTCAATGAATTCATTCCCGTCCACATCCCAGGAGTGACAACCTTTCCCGCGGACAATGAACCCAGGAGCTTGCTCTGGAAATTGATCGTCGCCTTTGGCATAGGTATGTGAACCACCCGGAATAATCCGGTGCGCTTTTGGCTGGAGCTCGCGAGAGCGAGAAAAGTCCTTAGGTCCCATAGACCTATCTTTCGATTCTCCTAAGTGTTTTCGTGTGGCTGCTTTCACTTTCCACTGTCGAGAACCGCTTTTCTTGTGTAAAAAGCTTCCGCATATCCGCTTGTTGCGTTCGATTCCATACCGCGGACTCGCATAAGACCAAGAAACATTTCGCGGACAAACCAAGGCTTGGATGTCTGCGATTCGAAGGCCTCAAACAAGTGATTTAGTTTGTGTTCAGGAAGTGGTGCATCGAGCGGTACGAACATGTTCGGGCGCCCTACGTCCCCGTCGTACTTTGGAATTTCGTACTCGAGAATTAAATGATTGCGGAAGGTGTTCCAAGTAAGCTCCGAAACAAGGCGGTGATCCTGATGCGCATCTCCGTGCCAGTGCGTGAAAATCAAATCGGGAGTCACCTGCCCCTTGAGTTCTTCAAAAGCCTCTTTCACATGGCCACCGCTGTATGGAAGAAAACCGTCGCGAAATTCTTTGAGGGCGATTTGCTTTCTGCTGCCAGCCGTAAAGAGCTCGGCACCTTTGAGGGCTTCCTTCCCGCGAACTCCAACCGCGCTAAATACAACCCAATGAAAGTCCAGATCGTCGTAGGCACGCTTTAGTTGAAGCAGAGTACCGCCGCAACCAATTTCAATATCATCCGAATGTGCCCCCAGGCAGAGGATGCGCAGGGTTTCTGAGGGTAATTTCGCCAGCCTCAGGCCCATCATGCAGTTACACCCCTCCCGGACAAGCCATTCTTCCAAACACACCAGGGCGCTGTGCCAGAGGACTCGAGCTCATCCAGGATCTGCTTGTCCTTAAACGTGTCCATGCACTGCCAGAAGCCTTCGTATCGCCGCGACCAGACGCGCCCTTCGGCAATCATCCGTTGCATCGGTTCATAAACAAACTCTTCTTCCGGCTTCAAGTACCGAAAGACTTCTTTCCGCAAAATAAAATAGCCCCCGTTCACCCACACGTTTGAATCTTTCATACTCCTAATGGCCAAAACTGAGCCATTTTCAGCGGCCTGCACGGTGTCCAGACTGCTGGAACGTGGTTGCACAGAAAGAAAGGACACATATCCGTCGCGGCGCGAAAATTCATCGATCAAGGTAGGCAATGGAAAGTCGGTGAGACCGTCGCTGTAATTGGCTAGAAATACGTCTTCACCTCTCAGGTGAGGCTCAACAAGCCGCAGGCGATCGGCTATCGTGGACCGCTGGCCCGTATCAACGAACGTGATCTTCCAGTCGTCAATGTCACGCTGCATGAACTCCAGCTCTCGCCCACCTTTTGACAAAATGAAATCATTCGAGATTGATTCTTCGTATTCGAGGAAATAATTCTTGATCGCGCTACCTTTGTACCCCAGACACAAGATAAAGTCTTTATGCCCGAAGTGGGCATAGTACTTCATGACATGCCACAAGACCGGTCTTGCGCCAATCGTGACCATGGGCTTGGGTACGTCTTCAGAGTAGCCGCGGAGCCTCATGCCCGCCCCGCCGCAGAACAATACGACTTTCATCTGCCGGCCCTCCTCGAATTTCCGTCCAAACGGATCATGCGCCTCATTGACCTTACTAACCTTCAGACTTTCGAATACTTGAGCTCGGTGCCGTCGAGATACATTGAGATAGCGTCTTCCGGAAGGCGCGACAAATCTGCGCCTCGCAAGTAGTCGCCAATTGTGGTGCCGGTGCATTCCGAATCTACATTTGGTGCGCCGATTCGTCCGAGAACGTCGGCAATATGAACAGTGCGGAAATCGATGCTGTAGCGCACGAGTCCGGAAGTGTTCGGTACCGTCGAGTGCAAGCAAGCCGCGGAGAATTGGTACGCGCCGCCAACTTTGCAGACCAACCGGACTTGTGGGTCCAACTCTATCGGTTCTTCCGGACGCGGCTGCACACGCGTGTCGGTTTTAACGTGCTGCGCCACGCTCTGTCGGCTCTCCAGATTCCACTTATGGTAGTTGTAGTCGCGAGAACCATTCTTGATCGGCCGATGAAAATAGTGTGGATGGAGAGCCATGCAGTTTTCAGCATTCAGCTCATAGACAGGCATCCACCAATTGATTTGGCAAAAAGGAGCTGAATACCATGTGTCCCTGTGCGGATGAAACGCGTAGGCTATGCCTGATTTAAGATAGTCACCCGGAAACGCGGTACGAAGGCGAGGAACATCGAAGTAGGTCTCGGACAGATCACATCCCAGTTCTGTCAGCATTCCTTGAATATATTCCTTGGATTGGGGATGGTGAATAAACTTGGGCTTCAAAACAGCAAGGATTTTGGCGGATTCTTCAGGAGAAATGTGCTCATGAATTCTCAGCGGATCAAACGGTTCAAAAGCCTCCTCGATCATCTCTTGTGCCAGCAGGGACAGCTTTAGCGCGCTGGGACAAGGCGAGTGCGCAAAGATGGACCCTCGGTAGAGTTCCCCCCGACGCGCGTGGTCGCTCATTTTAGAGTCCATATAGATATGCATGACGTTTGTCCTCGCAATTAGCTAAGAGATGAAAAGCTTAGGAATTGGAACAACGAAACGGCCGCCCCATTCGCGGATGAACTGCAATTGCTGCATGATCTCATCCTTCAAATTCCAAGGCAGGATGATTACGTAGTCGGGCTTCGTCTCGCGGATACGGTCTGGGTGAAAGATTGGAATGTGCGTGCCTGGCAGAACCCTGCCCTGCTTGTGCGGGCTACGGTCGACCGTGTATTGGATGAGGTCCTTGCCGATACCGCAATAGTGCAGAAGTGTCGCACTTTTTCCAGGGGCACCGTAGCCAGCTACCGTCTTTCCTTCTTTCGCAGTAGAGAGCAAAAAATCGAGCAAGGCAAATTTGGTGTCTTTCACCTGACGGGCAAATCCTTCGTAGGCGGCAATTGTGTCCAGACCAGATTTCTTTTCCAAATCAAGCAGTGCTTCAACGCTTGGTTGTTGAGATTGCGTTTTATCTTCCACGCGGCAGGCGTAGACACGCAAGGAACCTCCATGTGTTGCAAGCTCCTCCACATCGAAGACTTTTAGACCATGCGCCTGCATGATGTTCAGGGTTGCCAACAGGGAGAAATACGAAAAATGCTCGTGATAGATCGTATCGAACTCGTTGAGTTCGATCAGCTTAAACAAGCTGGGAAATTCCAATGTGAGAACGCCGTGGGGCTTCAGCAGGAGCTTGAGCCCTTCCACGAAGTCGTTGAGGTCAGGCACTTGGGCAAGAACATTGTTCCCAGCAATCAAATCCGCAGTCTTTCCCTTGGAAGCCAGTTCCAGCGCGAGCTGCGTGCCAAAAAAACGGTTGAGAGTCGGTACTCCTTTTCCTTCAGCAACTTTTGCGATGTTTGAAGCGGGTTCGATCCCTAGAACGGGTACGCCCTTTTTCACAAAATACTGAAGTAAATAACCATCGTTACTTGCCACTTCAACGACAAAGTTCTTCGGCCCCAGGCGGAAGCGCTCGATCATTTTGGCGGTGTAATTTTCGCAATGCTTCAGCCAAGAATCTGAATAGGAAGAAAAGTAGAGATAGTCGCTGAAGATATTCTCTGGACTCTCGAATTCTTCCAATTGAACCAAGAAGCATTTCTCGCAGACAAAAACGTGAAGAGGGTAAAAAACTTCTCCGCGGTTAAGTTCAGCGACCGAAGGGTAAGTCTCGCAAAGCGGGGACATCCCCAAATCAACAAAAGTTTTCTGAAGGCTTGTTCCACAAAAGCGGCAGGGTTTCAGAATGGTTTTTTGATTGGTCTCGATGGGCAATGACATGGTAGCCGTTTGCCGTCCGACTTGTGCCAAAAGAGGAATTCCTGATTGATTTGGGCGGCCAACTCTCCTGGCGCGCTTCGCGTAAGAACTAGCCAGATTGAGTATTGAAATGGGGAAATTCGAGGCCGCTTTTCCGGTCTCCGAACTCTTTCGGCCGCACGGACAGGCTTACGCCATGAGAGTCCCAAAAAAATCGACGTCTCTCCTCCGGATCGAGGCAATCGAGCTGCCAAAATTCGCCGGATTGGATAAGAGAAGAATTTCTTCTCGACCGTATCTGTATATAAATAGAGGATATAGAGTTTGGTCGTACGAAGGTCAGATGCAATGGGCCGTAAAACGCCCAAAGGTGGTAGCCGAAGGGACCAAGTGTGGAAAAGTCTTTCCACACCCCCTATTTCCAATGGAGAGATTCGTCCAATCGCTTGGCGCTTAGCAGCCTCCTAATCTGGTCCATGCGGACATAGCTACCTCTTTCGATGTCCTCGAAGGTAAGCCTCACAGCTCGATAGGCGTCGTAAAGCTCTCTTGCGCCCATTCGGGCAGTCCATTGGGGTTTGAAGTCGGGAAGCACGCGCCTGATCTTGTCGCAGTTGACACGATAGCAGCGCTTGTCTGGCCCGCCGCCGGGAGCGAATTCAATCTGGCAACCAGGTACAGTTTCGGCCACAATCGTTGCCAATTCGCTGATTCGATAGTTTTCTTCTGTTCTGCCGACATTGAACACCTGGTTGTGAACTAGTTCACTCGGAGCATTAAGAACGCTCGCGACCGCCGAGATGATGTCACGAATATGCACGATGGGGCGCCAAGGTGTGCCATCACTCTTTATGTAGATTTGCCCCTTCGTATAGGCCCATGCAACCAAATCGTTCAGCACAATATCCAGGCGAAGCCGCGGGGAAACGCCGTAGGCAGTTGCATTGCGCATGAACGTGGGGCTGAACTGCTCATCCGCCAATGCAGCGACGTCGCGCTCGACATAGACTTTCGATTCTCCATAAGGAGTAACGGGATTAAGTGCCGCAGTTTCATCGAGAAATGAGTCGCCTGCCGCACCGTACGTACTGCATGAGGAAGAAAACACGAAACGGCTCACGCCGGCGGCTTTCGCCAATTCTGCTAGCCGCACTGAAGCGTGATGATTAATGTCGTAAGTCAGCTTTGGATCGAAATTGCCCAGTGGATCGTTTGACAATGCACCCAAGTGGACGACCGCTTCAAAACCGTCGAAATCAGACTTTGACAGATTGCGCAAATCTCTGCGGAGCTCGGGAATTTCCGGATTGGGATTGCCAAAATCACATCCAGCAAAGAGATCCGTGTCCAAGCCCACTACTTCATGCCCCGCTTCCAGCAGAAGTGGAGCGGCAACTGTTCCGATGTAGCCTTTATGGCCGGTTAAGAGTACGCGCATTCAATCCTTCTTTCGAGATGACGTGAACACAGCTTCCAACGGCTTTTTCAAAGTCGCTACCCCTTCATATTGAAAATGAAAAAACTGCTTTCTGTGCGGTTGGCCTAGGCAGGTTTAACCTCTTCCAAAAGGCCGTTTTTCTTCAAGAGATCGGCGGCGTCACTTATCAAAGAAAAGGCGATGCCCGATTGCTCTGCGATGTCGAGCAATGAGTGTTTTCCATCAGAAAGGTTTAGAACCCAAAGTCGGGCGTTAATCTCAAGATCAGGAGTGTTCCCACCGGTTGAGTGGTACAGACCACGTCGGCCTAATTGTGGTTCGCAAAATGGGGCAAGATTCTTATAGCGCAAGTTGTTTTCGAGCAGATTGACCACAGAAACGCAGATCGAAAGAGATCCCGCGAGCGAATCAGGAGATAAGAAATCCAAATTGTCCGCGGACGTGTGGTATTCAGGAAATGTCCCCCAGACGCTTCTCATTAGGCAACCGACCGCCAAATTGAATCCAGGAGAGCAGTATTGCCGCTCATCATAACCATATGGCGAAAACGGAAGAATCTTGGCCGACGGATCGGAGTGTTTGAGGATGTGCGCAACGGAGCGATCAATTTCCGCATTATCCTGCCGGCTTTTCTTGTAGTGAAACGAGTTTCTGTCTCCAATACAAGTGAGAACGAGGCCATGGCGGATTCGCTTCGTGGTTTCGTTGTTTTGGGCAAGCCAAGTGATAGCGCCTATAGTGCCGGGGGCAAACAAAAAACGATACGAATAGCGAAGGTTGCGACTCAACAATCGTTCTGCCAAGAAAGTGGCGACGGCGAGCCCAGAGAGATTGTCATTTGCTAGCGAAGGATGGCATGTATGGCAGGAAATCAAGATCTCGTCGGCAGTCTTTCCAGGGATAAAGCATTCCCCGTAAGTTAAGTAGCCATTCTCAAGTGTGGAATCGATGCAGACTTCGTACTCCCCTTCTTTCAAATTCAATAGTTGATTGTGCGTGAGGCAGAAGCCCCAGTTTTCCTTGTAATAGGAAGTCTTGTACGGGATCCAGTCGGGATGCTCAGGAATAGTAAAAAGGTGCGACTTGAGCTCTGTGAGTCTCATAGTCGTGTGGATCGGTGTGCTGTAATTCAGGACGTGCAAATTGGATTGCTGGAATTCCACAAGCCGTTTTCCGCTGGAATCCTTAATATACGCATCCCGAATGTTCCACTCCTTCGGCACTGTCCAGTCAAACACTTGCGTTCCAGTGGGGACATCGAAGAGCTTCAAAGAAATCCGTTCACCAATCAGGCGCAATGTTTCACGAATTCCGTCGCCTGTGATGCTGCGGCAAATCGGAAAGAGGCTGCGCGCAAAATTGTGGAGTTCAGCGCCAGCGTCCAATCGATTTTTCTGCTCGACTATTCCCGAAGACATAGCTTTATTGAAAGTTGGGATAAGTTCGGTCCCGTTCGGAGATTACCTCGACTTTTTCGGGCCAAGTTATTCCAAAAGCGGGATCATTCCAGCGGAAACCACGGGCCGAGGCGGCATCGTAGACTTCTGACATTTGATAAAAAACCTCTGTGTCGTCCTGCAAGGTTAGAAAACCGTGGGCGCAGCCCTTCGGGACGTAAATCATGTTTCGATTATCGGCGGTCAACAAGATGCCGACCCATTTCGTACGCGTCGGCGACCCTAGTCTCAGGTCGAGCACTACATCGTAAATCGCGCCTCTCGTACACCTCACAAGTTTTGTTTCCTGAAAGGGCTTCACCTGATAGTGCATGCCGCGCAGCGTGCCTTTTCTTGAGTTCTGAGAAATGCTGCACTGCGCTAATTTGGATTCAAGCCTGTGAACCTCGAACTCCTCTTTACACCAAGTGCGAGCGAAGAATCCGCGTTCGTCATTCGCCGGTTCTATGCCGATCTGAAAGCAGCCCCATATTGCTGTTTCCTCGAATGTCATGGGATGTTGGAAGCCTAAACCAATCACCTGCCATATATCCAAACTGATGTGGGGACCATACTAACCTATGTGCTTGTAAATTAACTTTCCGGCGAGCCTCAATAAACCATCCGGCATAGGTGAGAATATGCGTTTCGCAAGTCTTAGCGTTCGCTTGTCGACCGCATCAATGGAGGAAACTCGCGGGTACTTCCAATAAACCAAGCGTTGCGGCCGTGAGACCCAATGGTTCTTGAAAGTCAATAAACCAAATTGATCCTCGTCCGTGCGTCCCAAATCAAATTTGGTGGCTCCGGAGTTCTTCGCGTTTGAAATCGCTCTCCACAGAAGCCAAGGCATAGCACCTAGGCTTTTAAACCTTGCATCCGAACATCCATACTTATAGTGGAGGATGTCTCTGAATCGCAAAGTCAAGATACTGGCAACGGGTTTTGTTTCGGCATAAGCGATACGGATTTCAAGCGATTCGTTCAGGCTCCTAATCAGATTTTGAAACCACCGATAAGGCATAGGAGGTAGCTGATGGCGACCGCGTGTGAGAGCAAATAGATCATAGAATTGCTTCAACAGACCCTCGGATGAGCCACATCTTTCAGTGACGCCCACGCGTTCAGCGTGATGAATGCGCCTTTGCACGGAGTCTTTGTCGAGATTTTCGAATACTCTATCCAAATCTCCTCGGAGGTCTAACAGATGCCAAAAATATCTGGCAGAAGGAAGGAAATTGTTCGTTTTGGTTAGCGCACCAAGATCCCATTCGGTTGGGCGAACCTCAATGTATTTCCAGCCTTCAATTTTGACCCTTTCCTGCAAAGCACGGACTATGTGAAGCAAGTCTTCGATTGAATCAACGAGAGGTTCGCAATGGTCGGAAAAAGGCAATGAAACGAGCCTACGTCCCGTAAGCCAGCTATCAATTACACAACATACTAGGCTACTTTTTAGCTCTTCCCTTTGAGGCGAGTTCGTGAAAACAATAGGGCAATATCCGTAGGTGCGTTGAAGCGCATCTAGCCAGCCCGCCGAATGGAATATAGAGGCTCTCGGGTGGTGTGTTACAAACTCCGTCCACCTTGCGTCATGCAACGGATCGACCTGGAAAAAATTCATTGTATTACCTAAATCTTAATGCAAAGAGAAGCAAATTACCTCTGAAATTTATTAGATGGGGATTAATCTGGAATCTATGTCGGCGCAAACTTCGGCCGCTTTCCAGTACAGTAGCTATGGCATGACTGGAGCCGAGATTCGGTTAGCCTGCCTATTCTTGAACGCGGGTACCCTCAAGATCTGAAGAACTTTGCCCCTTGCCGATTGCCGAAGTGGCGCTGAGCTTGTGGGCAATGCGATATAACATGCTACCTTCAGGCCATGGTCGTAGCAGAGAGTCGACCAGAGCCGGTTCGCCGTCTGGAATGTCTTGAAAACTCGATTCGAAAAATTCACTCTTGCTCAGCCAAGCTTGGGGAAAATAGGCAATCAGCTCGTTTCGAATTGTAGATTCCCTTTCTACGATGGGTCGGTCGGCAAGTCGAGCGACAAGGGCTTCCAATAGGTCGCGTCCTTTACCGAGTTGCAAGTGACTAAGCGGCGTGCACCGCGGATTCATCTCAATAAGGTAAGCTGCGCCGGTACCTTTTTCTATCATGAAGTCCAGACCGAAAAATCCACTCAGACCAAGCTTGCGGGCAATGCGTTCTGCGGCCGACATCATCTCCGAATTTTCAATTACACGCACAATACTGGCGGGCCCAGTCGTTCCTTCTGAACTTACTACTTCCACTCCTATACCCGCCAAGATTTCCCCTCTCCAGGAGGCAACGGCACAATTTGCTGCGCGCCCTCGCACATAGGACTGGACAATTAAGGCCGGCCTTCGACTGTTCCACCAAGGTCTTAGCCAGAATGGATCACGATTGACGATCGCTCTCTTGATCGCACGCCCAATCCCAAACATTTTGGTGAGTTCCCAGAAGTAAGTTCGTGCTGACTCAAGTGTCTGGGCAATTCGAACTCCTCGGCCACCAAAAGTGCCGTCCCCCTTAAGAACCCACGGAAGCGGATGATCTGTTTTCCAAAGCTCGAGTTCTTCCACGTTGGTGAGAAGTTGAAAGTCAGGAACCCGGATCCCTTCGCCCTTGGCAGTTTGAAGAAGATCCCAGCGGGATGTAACTGCAGAGTAGTTCCTCGCGGGTCCGAGAGAGTATTCAATCAACTCGGCTATTTCCGAGCGTGCAATTCCTCCGCAGCGGGCCAATGCATGCAATTCGTGCAGATGCTCAACTCCTCTGTCATCGCAAGGAATCACTATTTGGGGATTCGATTCGGCAATTGCAGTCGCCAGAGACTGCAGAGGGCGAATACTGTTATAAGGAAAGACTCTTTCGATCGCTGTTGTGGAAAGAAGAGGATGGCCTTTAGTTGAGCAAACGGCTGCGACGCGGCAGCCAAGTTTCGCGAGGCCAATGGCGATTCGCGCGGGAGTAGCCCATCGATTCGTGTCGGTTAGGAGTACGTTTGGGCCTGATGTTGTGTGGCTTTCCGAAACATTTTGGCCCGATTGAACTTGAATTTCGGTTTGCATTCATCTCTCAGATCGTTAGACTCTTTCGTTATCGCGTCTCCACAGAAACGGAAGGCTTGGCGGATGCAAAACCACTATTGCTCTATGGTTTTCGTCTGAGCCAGTTCACGTTGATTTGCTGCTTTTATTTTCAGATCTTCTTCTTTCGATAGTCGATGAGATGCTATTGACTTTGCAAGATGCTTCGAGATTCTGCGTGCCGTGAATCTAGCCCCAAAGGCAAATCGCAACAAAGGTCCAAATGTGTTAGCCGCGCTGGCTCCCACAAAATACAAACCCGGAATCGAGGACTCAAAGTTTGAAGAAAGGACAGGAGTATTCTCGACCGACTGAATTGCTGATCGTATACCCGAATCTAGGAACGCAAGACGGCTAAGGTCAACCCTGTAGCCTGTTGCCGCGATAACGTGATCTGCAGAAATGGCCTTACTCTGACCAGAGCTGTCACTCAATTTGAGAACAACTCGACCATCGCGAGCTTCGACTCCTTCCACTTCTGTACTGACCATAAGCTGCACCTTGCCAACGACCTGTTCTTTTGTAAACCAGCAAGGTGCAGGACCGAGGATTCGACGTACCCTTTCCAGTCTGGATCTTACGGGCATATGACGAAAGATCAGTGGGGCGTTCGTACACAAAAACAGCTTCCAACCAGGCCCGATTCCAGTGATCGGTGAACGGAGCCGATCGAGGAGTGAAGGTTCTAAGTTGTCCGGTGGGTCGTGAAAACGAATGACCGACTTTCGCGCAATCACAGATACCTTGGCCCCCGCTTGATGCAACAGTGCAGCGAGGTCAAGTGCAGATGCTCCAGCCCCCACTATCGCAACTTCTCTTCCATGAAACTTGTCCACAGTTTTGTGCCGCGAGCTATGGGTTACCAGTTCTTCTGGGAGCCCGCTAAGAACGGGCGGGACATAGGCATAATGAGTCAGGCCAACTGCCATGACTACTCTCCCCGCAGTGGCAATCTGGCCGTCTTCCAGCTGAATGCCAAAACCATCCGCACATCTCTCAAGAGATGTGACAAGTCTGCTCTCAAGCTCCGGCACAAATCTGCGCTGAAACTCGAGGCCGTAAGCCGAAAACACATCAAGCGGAACGGGGTTGCCTATCTTCGCGTACGGTATGGATTTCTCTTTGCAATACGCTGCCAAGTCGAACGTATTACCTGGATCAGAAATACAAGAAGCAAAGCCTTCAGATTTCAGATGCATTCCCTGAGGCATGTGGGTCAACCAAGTGTCCATCGGTTTCCCAAAAATTCGTAAGTTAACTCCGCGAGCCTTAAGATGGGCCGCGATGGACAATCCGTAAGGCCCCGCACCAATGATGGCTACATCATTTTTTCTCATTTCTTCTATTTCATTCCTTCCCCTAGATTCATCCAACGAGATCTTTGAGCACAAGGACCTGAGCCCATTGTGGCATGGAAAAACGTCGAAGCTTGGACAGTCTATCGCTCGAGTTAACCTTAATGACCTATTCGGACTCCAAGCGTTCGGTCCCAGGAGAAGATCGAGGACAAATGGGACTTTTTGTGGATTCGAAACAGATGTTTGCCGCTCCGGATTATCTTGCTTTGAATCTATAAGACGAGCTGCCTCGAAAACAAGAGTACCTGTATCCCAGTACCGCGGCTATACATGAACGAAATTATTTGAAATCGGGGCGAGGACTGACCAGTGATATACCAGGATTGAGAAACCTTCTAGTTACACACGGGGTTCCGCCCTACCGCTTAACACGAAACAACGCTTTATCCAATGTGGTTTCGGCAGACCAGCGCGCCTCGCGCATCCACTGCGCGGTTGTCTTTGCTGCCCTCCAGCCCAGGGTGGCCTTAATCCAGGAGTATTTCCAGGACAAGTGCGGAGCTCTTAGTACTCCACCCAACTCTGACGCCACTCGCTGAACTTGCCCAACGATGTCAGGTCTTTCCGGATAAAAATTGATCAGATTCCGCTGAAGGTAACTAAGCGACGCCTCGCGTGTGGCTGGGTTGTCTTCGAGAGACCGGAGATATCCAATGTGCAATCTCATAGAAATCCAAAGAGCGTCCCTCTTTCGATTTGACTTGCCCACAAAGGCCAGGCTATTGGTCCGAAAGCCTCGGTAGTACACCTTGGCGCCTCTGACGAAGCGCGTACCTTCACTATTCAGAAGCACCCTGCAAAAATATTCCCCATCATCGTCGGAAAGCATGCGTATATCCCAGGGACCACTAGCCTCTGTTAGCTCACGACTCACAAGCCAAGTAGCCGTCTGCATATACAGGTTTTCACCCATTTTACGTCGCAGCCATTCGGCAGGAACAAGGTCTTCCCAAAGCCTACTTGGAACAAACTGTGCTCGCTGCCACCGATGCAGGAATTTGCCAAACTCAGAAGAGAGAAGGATCTTCTTGCTACCAAGGTCCTCCAAAACAGCAATCTGCTTGGCAACTTTCTCCGCGCCGAGAATATCGTCCGCATCCAGCCATTGAATATATTCACCCTGACAGTGAGAAAGCGCCGTGTTCCTGGCCGCGGCCGCCCCCCCGTTTTCTTGTGAGATCACTCGGAGAGAGCTCGATTCAAACTGTCGTGCAATCTCCAATGTCCGGTCCGTCGATCCATCATCGACAACGATGATTTCTTTCGGTTCCCAAGTCTGCGCGATCGCAGAGCGGAGAGTATCAGCAATCCACTTTTCGGAATTGTAGGCAGGGATTAGGATCGAAACTAAGGGTTTCCTGCGGGTGGGATTGGTTACAATATTAATCCTCGCCCTTGCTGGAGAATTCTCAGTTCGAACTAAGTCGGTTCCCGGGGCGCCAAGGACTTGCAAGGCCTCAACAACTGGGAGGATCCGAGCGCCAGAACCCACTGAGAGTCGAACTACACTTTCAAAGAATTCCGGCGTGCACCCATACGGAGTGGGCCTCTCATCGACGTCGTGAGTCGCAAAAATCAGCCAGCCGCGCAGTTGGCTGTTCCGATTAATTAATTCCTCCACCATCCGCAGGTTTCCTCGAACCTTCTCCAGGAAAAATGCCGAAAGGAGATTCAAGTCTGCTGTACCAGAATTGATCTTTTGGCCGCCGCCACGGCAACTTAAGAAGTACGAAGCTGTTCTCGCTTTGGTTCGGGGCCAGGGAAGACTGATAGGATAGGAAAACGTCCGAAACTGGATCTGCGGAAAAAGTTTGTGCAGCGCGGCGCGATTTTCTTTAAGGGCGTCCTCAAATACGTACGCCGATGCGGTCGCGGAATCACAGTGAGAGTACGTGTGACACCCTAATTCGTGGCCATTTTCGAAAAGCGATGGCAAATCATGCAAGGAGAATATTTCGCCCGTTGGCGAGTTCTGCCCCGCGAGACCGAGCGAAGCATAGTAAGTGCCGGCAACCCCGCACCGATTCAGGATCGCACCACCAGTGAATAGCGCCGACCGAGGAAAGTCGTCGAAAGTGAAGGAAATTAGAGGTCTGTGGAGATCTATGGAAACAGGATTCCTGACCAGCCAGGTTGATGCCCTTCGCTGGACGAAATCAGCCAACCGTGTCACGGGACTCGAATAACTCATGGCATCGGCTTTCTCAAAAGCTAAAGAAGCAAAATAAATTCAAACGCGTTCAGCTGCTCTACTCTCCGATGAAAAGCGACCAGTCCGCTTCTACCCAAGCTTGATTACTTTCGAGTTTTTGCTGGTGTAACCTGGATGCATTAAAGCGTCTGAACGATATGTCCAGACGGCGGAATCTGGTTTCGGAAACCCGGGACAGTTACGAACGGTTCCAATTATAGATCAGGTAAGAGCTAATGTCTCTGTAGAAGTCCTATTTCGAGACTTGTTCTAGCGTTTTTCGCTTCTCCATGCGCAGGACTCCCTGCGTCGAGCCTTGAAATCTGTTCTTCTCTCGGATCACAGATTTCAACGCTTGACGCTCCCAATATTGTGAGGCTCGTCTCCACAAAAAGCCGGCTCGAACTCTCCAAGAACCTTCCATAAGATGAATGCCGAACTCACCGAAGCAATTCCACGAATTCTCCTCGTACAGGTCTTCCGGGAATAAAACAGTAATAGTCTTCGCCACTTCCGAATTCTCGGCTAAACAACGAGACAATAAACCAGGGCCGGTTGTGTTCAAAATGAGACTTTCATCAGCGAGAATCCAAGGGAACCCTCGCATCATCGGCTTTGCCCAGTTCGGATCTTTTTGGGCTTTGACGCAGGCTTCAATGACCAAAGCAAGGAAGGGGTGTCCAGGCACGGCACCGAACGCATAGTTTCCGATTTCCCAGTCCATCTGAAAATTGTCCCGCAAATATTTGCTCAGAGTTATTCCTTCAAACGGGAATACGCAACCATATTCAACCAACTCCGAAAGGTTGGAGGCTAAAAGAACGTCGAGGTCAAAGTAGAATCCACCATATCGATAGATTTCAAGATAACGGAAGAAGTCGTAACGCTGTATTGGAAACCGAAATGAGTGGAAGATTTCTCTGTATTGTGGAAACTCCTGTTCAATGAAAGACTCTACTGAATCATTGTCGTAAAATACATAGTCGAATTCCGGGTTCAAGAGCTTAAGATTGGTACTAATTGCACGATTCCGGAGAGACAGTTTTTTTTCCTTCCCCGTTTGGATGATCCGTTTTGGAATGCCAGATTGCATCGGCTTGTAACGCTCCTAGAATCTCAGAGAGGATTGCAGTGCGTAGATTGACAATCCCTGTGGGGCTTTGTCGAATCCTCAGCCTCACTCATCTGAGTAGCCGCTTCGAAGGCTGGCGAAAGCCTCCGGAGCCATCTTATCCTGATCGACGGGACCAGGTACCGAACCGGTCGCTGCCGGCTGAGCGGATGTCCTGCGGATTGAAATCATCTCGCGCAATAGTCCGTCAACTTGCCGAATTGGTCCCATTCCACGCGACAAGAGAATAATGAAAGCCAAGTAAAGGACCGTGAACGTGACGGAAAGAATTGTTATTCGCCAAAATGCCGCCGCAAAATCCGTCATAAAACTCACCAGGGGTGTCAGCCTAGCGAAGAAAAAGGCGGCCAAGCCAGCTGCTAATGCCGCGGCAACGTACTTCCACACTGCGCCCAAAACTGAAGAAATTCCCAGCTGAATAGGCTGGCCCGCATACCACAATGCTGGCCAAGTAATGATCCAGTACGCCGCCACCCAAGCGATGGCGATCCCTTCTGCACCCCAATGCAACCCGACTACCAGAAACATGGCAGTAACTGCCATGTCAACAAAGCCCCATCGAAACCAGCGATCGGCTCTACCTATAGATAAGTGAACCCAAATGTGAGTGCAGTACAGAGTCATTGCGCCGATTCCCGGACCAAACAACGTAAAGATTCGGCCGGAGGCTGCCCATTTGGGTCCCAAGAGAATTAGGATTAGATCCTTGCCCACGAGAGTTAAATCAGCACTCAGCCCCATTCCGACAAATGCCAGCACACCAAGAGAACTGAGTAGATAACGCCTGTACTGCCCTAGATCTTTTTGAAATCGACTTAAGGCAGAAACCGCAACAGTTGTGAGACCAAGAGAGAGCTGATTCGTAGGCAGGACGAAAAGGTCGAATGCCTTCTTGTAATATCCCAACGGCCCGGCGCCAAGTCGCCAACCCACCAAAAAGTTGTCAAAGTTGTTCGAAAAATACCCAGTCATGAACCGCCCGTACGTATTGATTGCGAACTTTACGGCGGGTAGAGTCTGCGAATCTCGCGCGGGGGAACGGGGAGCCCAACGGCAAAAAATCAAGCCTCCCAGGCTCGAGCTGGCTGCGTAGGCGATATTTCCTGCGACAAGAGCCCAGTATCCCCAGCCAATCCAACCTAACAGCATTGCCACGACCACTGTCGCCGCACGAGCGATTACCTCATTTGCGGAAACGACGGCGAAATGCATGGCGCGCTTCAGAAGGGCAAGATGGATTACCGAAAGTCCCGTGAGAAAAATGGTCGAGGACATCGCTCTTGCGATCCCAATAATGCGCGCATCACCATAGAACGCGGCGAGAAGCGGGGATCCTAAAGCAAACGCAATCGAAAGGACCAGACTTCCACCGACATTGAGCCAGAATAAGTTGCTCGCCAATGTATGATTGACCTCTACTCTTTGAACTATGGCTTCTGTGAACCCGTTCAGCCCAAAGTTCATCAGCAGCAAACTGATGGTGGTTACCATCGTTACCAGTCCGAAATCATGGGGAGCCAAGAGCCGCGCAAGAACAACCGTGGAAACAATCTGTATGGCCAGCCCCATCCCCCCTGAAAGCAAAGTCGCCCCGACACTTCTTACCGCAGCGCGGCGTAGCTCACCAGTTGGCGGGGAAGAACGGAAAACACCATCAGGGTCGAAAGGAGTCAAAACAAGCGGTCGAGTACTCGCTGAATTCATTTAGGCTCAAAATTCCTTGGTTCGAAAGGATTCTCAAACCTGAGTGCAAAATGGCGGTTCGAGAGTGTAGACAATTCTAGAAGAAATAATCGCTCTGGCGCTCAGGTCCAAACTGTATTTAGCCCTGCACGAGTATAATACGACTCAAAATTTTCGCAGACCTGATGACGAATCCGCTTCATCCTAAAATCTTTGCCCAACCTCCTCCTGCGTCGTGCTCATTGGCCTTATGATTTCATGGTGAGTTCGGCTCATTAACTCACGCTAATTTAACAAGTTACAGAGCATGGTCTTTGACCAATAGCTTACCTGTTCTAGCTGACTGACCCAAATCTGTTCCCCCGTCCAGTAGCCGCCCCCCTAAGCTGAGATGTACGGTGTTTCTGAGGATGGGGGCACCATGTTAAGGTCAGTCGGTGTGGCCAGGGTCAGAACCCGAAACTTCCTCAGCGTAGAGGAGCGTAATCAAGTCATGAAGCGCAGCAAGGTCATCGTAGCGTTCTTTCTCTTGATCCTTGGGTATCCGGCCAGCACACACGCGCAATTGTGGAATGGCATCATAAGCCCGAGCCGGGCAATCGACTGGTCACAGGCTGGCATCCCTGGCGGTTTACCGAGTAGGAACTGGACTCAGTGTGGCGCGACAATCGCAGCTTATAGCGGCTCGGGCTCAACGATCAACGCAGCTTTGGCGTCATGCGGACAGAATCAATATGTTCAGCTTGGAGCGGGGACATTTAATCTTTCCTCCGGAATCGCCTTTCCCTTCAATACTACGGGCCATGTCGCATTAAGAGGAATGGGGGCAAATTCAACATTCCTCGTGTTTAGCGGTTCCGCCTCTGGTTGCAATGCGGGGCAGAGGGCTTTCATGTGCATGCAGAGCAACGATAGTACCGCTCCCGGTAATACGGGCGTTTCGGTTGTGAACTGGACCGGCGGTTATGCCCAAGGCTCAACCCAGATTACGCTGAGCAGCGTATCGGGAATCACTCCAGGGAAAACGCTCCTGATTTTGAATCAGTGCGACACAGGATTTTCCGGCTCGTCTTGCACCACTGGCAGCGCTACTGATAATGGAAATTATTTCGTGTGCTCCGCCCTGTTCAACGGTACCTCAGGATGCTCTGTGAATGGCCCGGATGGAAACACATGGCGTCCCAATGCATGGCAGCAGGAGGTGGTCCTCGCGACTGCAATCAATTCCGGCGGGTGCGGTGCCACCTGCGTGACCATCTCTCAACCTATCCAGCACCCCAATTGGACTTCCGGTCAGAGCCCTCAGGCTGTGCTTATGCAGCCGGTTCCCCAGGATGGGATCGAGAATCTGACCATCGACGGAACTCCGGCAGGTAGTTCCGTAGGGGCTGCTGTCACACTGTTCAACACCTACCAGTGCTGGGTCAGCGGAGTGAAGATCGTAAATGCCTACGCGTACGGCATCTATATGCTGAACGTTTCTCATTCTGTCGTTAAAGACAACTATTTCTACCGATCCAATGGTCATCCTGACGCATACGCCGTCCGCGTCGCGTGGGGCGGGGATGACCTGATCCAGAACAACATTTTCCAACAGTGGAAGAATAGCTATGCAGCTGACGGACCGGCTTCCGGAGAAGTGATCGCTTATAATTACTCCGTTAACCAAATCGTGCCAAGTCCCAACGATTTTATGTGGACTGCCTTCTGGTCCCACTCCACAGGCGACGATTTCCACTTGAGGGAAGGAAACGCTGCCAACAACGATCAAGAAGACAACACCCACGGCTCGCACTTAAATATTACGAAATTCCGAAATTTCTTCTGGGGCTGGGAATCATGCGCAAATGGGACTTGTGGGACCAGTACCGCGAAATCGGCGCCGCTGGATGCAAACATCGATTCTTCGAACGTTCGCTACAACAATTTAATTGCTAACGTGCTGGGCACACCCGGGATCACTACGGTTTACCAGCACATTGTGGCATTCGGCAGTCTTGCCGCATTTGACCTCGGGGCGGGAAACGGCAGCATCAACCTTCCAAATGATCCCCTCGTCGCTTCAACGATGCTCCGATGGGGTAACTACGATGTTGCCAGTGGCGCGGTTCATTGGTGCGGCAATTCCAGCAACACCGGATGGCTAACTGCTTGTGCTGGTGCGTCGGAAGTTCCAACCGGAGCACCGGTTTATCCAAATTCTGTTCCCACGGTGGGTGACACTGGCGCCGGTCAATCGTCTTTGCCAGCTTCTTTCTATCTGTCATCCAAACCGTCCTGGTTTGGCTCCAACCCCTGGCCGGCCGTAGGACCCGATGTCACGGGCGGAAACGTTGGGCAATGCAGTGGAGTTCTAAACACCCCGGGAAAATTCAATGGGCTTGCAGCAACGAGCACCGCTCAGTGTGGTGGCAGCCCGCTTACAGCAACAGCATGGGCAGGCCACGTGAACGCTAATCCCGCTATGAGCTGTTTCCTTAACGTCATGGGTGGCAAGCCCGACGGAACGGGAAGCGTCTTGCCGTTTGACGCCTCAACTTGTTACGGTGGATCATCTTCCGCTCCCCCGCCTCCCGCACCGACTGGACTGGCTCTGGTAATCAATACAAACTGAGATTTGCAGGGCGCATGTCGGCTCGGCGAAGGGTTCGGACTGGCGATTGATTAGGATGACTCAAAACTAGTCATCCCGAAGACCTGGACTTGTCGGACGCGTTTTTTCTTGTCTTGGGCCCTTCTGCGTCCCTCGCTGCTGGCCCAAGACGGCCCATTGATCGACTTGCTCAAATTGTTTTTCGGGAAACTCTCGGCCGGCCCCATAGACGTCTCTTCAGATGGAATCGCTATCGCCAAGAGAAGCGCGATCCAAACTGGATTCATCATCTTGAACCCGCCCTCGCTAAAATTGTACGCGACCGCCACGATGAAATAGGCTAGCCGAAGGCTTCCCAGTGGGGTCTGCAACCTTGCTGCTGCGGTACCACGGCGATATGCAGTTATCAATATGATCACTAGCAGAACCACGCCGATCCACCCTAGATTCAAAAATATCTCGATATAACCGTTATGAGCTTGGTTGAGTCCCTGATTGACGCACCTTTCAACGTCCGTGAGTCGGTGGCCCAGCCAAAAGCTTTCGAAACCCTCTCCAACGATCACATTCCTGACCATGGAAAAAGAGCATTGCCATATTGCTGTCCTGCCCGTGAACGTGGTGTTTCTTCCGATGCTCTCGACCAAGCCGCTCCCGATTCCCAAAAACATCGCAGAAAACGGCACCAGCAAAGCAAGAGCTACCGCAAGATTTAAGAACACCGGGCTTCGAGCTTTGGGAAACAGCTGTGTGATTACCATCACGCTTCCTGCCAGCAAGAAACAAGAAAGCGCTGTGGCGGAATGCGATTCATAGAGCAGATAAACTGCGGTCAAGGCGATCACCCCGTACGAAACCAACGCGTATTTGTTCCTTCCATCCTGAGCCTTGCCATATAGTTGGAAAAGGTAATAGATCGCCGCAAGCCCGAAAACGACGGACATAATGCCAAGGGCATTCTTGTCTGTTGCCACGCCCGTCCAGGCGGGTTGTCCGCCCTTGGAATAAGAACGACCGAGTTCCGGAAAATAGCGAATGAACAACACAGAAAGGGGAATAACCAGAAATCCGACCCTCGTGAGAAATCGCTTGACCGCCTCGTACCAAGCTGGGTCGGTCAGGACGACCAGCACCATCACAAAATCTCCTACCGCTCTGAACCATCTTTTGAAAGATACATCTGGAAAGTCCGACCAAATGAAACTGATACTGCAATAAAAGAAGTAAAGCAAGATCGGCCCATTCGAGCGGAGCAGCATCAACACCATCCTGCCTCGTCGCGCTAGAACGATTACGGCAAAGATAAGTACGGCTGCAAGAATAGTCCTGTCTAATGGATTACCTTCAAGGTATCGGTTGGCATTTTCGGCGCCCGAATAATGCATCCACTCGGCGACATTCCTAGATGAGCAAATAAAAAGCCAGAAGCAAGGCAGCCAAAGAGCTATGGAAGTTTTTGTTTCTTTTGACCGCACCAGTCGAAATAAGACCCAGATGCACAAACAACAGACGAGAGTTGCAATCAGTCGAACGATTTAGCACCTTCCGACACGATGCTCTGAAACAACATCTGCACAGGTTGGCAGACACTGCAGATTTGAGAAACCTGCAATTTATCCGATCCGCTTAGCGTTTGAAGCGACATCTGCGAGGAACGATCAGAAAATCATCCACGGCCACTTAGAACTGTAATCAAAGATCTAAGAGAACACGGCTCCGTACACTTTGTCCACAGATGGCACTCTGAGCCTGACCCAATCCAAAGCCTCTACACTGAGGATCGTTAACGCAATTGCCAAACCGAAAGAGAAAAATAACACAAGGCTTTCCTGGTCAAGATAAATCAGGCTACGACGTAGCACCTGAAGAATAGCAATCTGACTAATATATCCGAAAAGTGAATATTTTCCGAGAAGAATGATAATTGACTTTATAAAACCTGGTTGTCCCTCTGTCTGCCCGATGGCATAGAGAATCATAAGACTGAGGAGGACGCCAACGATTTGCAGTGGATAGATTGCATTCCATACGGTGATAGCAACAAGATAGAGAATATATAACGCACCCAGTATGAATGGACGCCGTAGAGAATTCTCTACTCTATTGCTTGACAGAAAACCACAGACGACTCCCATCAGCCCAATAGTCACCAGTTCTAGATTTGGGCTTTGCATCCCTTGGATGGCCATAGCGACAATACATAAAAGAAAGAATAGGCAAGTAATGTGAAATGCGTGCGGGTAAATTTTGTAGGCAAAAGTCAGCAAGGCACTGAGAATCAGCAAATACCCGATGGGGATTAGTATGAAGAAAGCGACCGCTTTGCTTTGGCCCCCGCCCACTCCGCTGCCGATGACGTACACGTCAAACAGGCTCTTGATTGGAGACATCTCCGAAGGATCTTGCTTCGTGTAAAATGAGCCAAAAACTAACGGAATGCGGACGATGTTGAGAAGCACAAATACACCCAATATTTTCCCGCCCCTTTGCAGCAAGCGCTTGGGCAGTTTCGTTCCTGTGACCTGATATTTCGAAAGATAAACAAAAGAAATGAGAAATCCGGTGATAAAAATGAACGAAGGGGTAAGAAATCTCAAATACCGACTGTCGTGGGGCCCATAAAAATAGTTCATCCAATGATACAACACCATAATTAAAACAAGCGCACCCTTGGTGAAGTCTAGTGCCGGGTTGCGGCTATATTTACTCGTTTCGGCGCTCATATAACGACGGTTCTTAATTCGAATCCAAAAAAAGCCTATGAATTAGCTCGAGCGTAAGCAGCTGGTGGATCTCGGTGGTGTAATTCCTATCCCCTTTGAGGTGTCCTCTTACAATTGTCTCCACGCCACTTCGTTGCAGATATGTCCGCGCCAAAGTACGGGAATCAAGCAGGATCTGCCGAACATACTCCGATAACGCATCCCGATACCAAACACGGTAGTGATTGAATTTATGTCTCCCCAAGAACAATCTCTCCAACCGAAGCGCGGAAAGCGAGTGATCAATCTTTGCGAGCCATTGAGGCATTCCATAGTCAAATGCATATTCCGCCTTAAACGTGAACTCGAGAAAATTGCGTTTCAGAGCCGACGTCAGATTTTGGGACGAGCCCCCTAGACCTCGATCCGTGCGGAGCGCTGCCAACTCGGGATTTCCATCCGCGATTAAGCGAACGCAGTCAGTGTTGTTCTGGAAAACGTCAGTCTTAGCCTTGGAAGATTCCGGCGCGCAAAAAGCCGTCCGCGCAATGTCGTTGTCGAGGTATGGAGAACGTACAGTCACCTGAGTCTGCTCCAGAGCTAGAAGGCCGTAGTGGTGCCAAGGCATTTGGCAGAATGCGATAAAAGAAAGCGCATGGCTCTGGATCAATTTGGAATAGGTCGAGTTAGCTTCCTCTATCCACGACTGAAATTCCGGATTATACAAATCCGCTGAGGGTTTCGTGGGTTTGAAAGCTGGTACGCGGCGAAGTACCTCACTTCCATAGTTCCCTGTCATCCTTACCGGCGCGATCTCAGCCGCACGCTCATTTGCAAAAAGATCGCTCGCGCGGTTGACGCTGACGCATCCGTCCGTCAGGTAAATGGCTCGCTCGGCATAAGCAGAGAATTGAGCGAGAAACTCCGTGCCGACGGGAATTACTTGAAAAGGCTGACCGCACGCCTCCGCCACTCGTTTCGCTAAACTTACATCCTCGCAGTCGCGGAACATTCCCCCGAATGAATAACAAGGCAAATCGCCGGGTTTTGCCTTATGCCAGGCCATGATCATCCGCGTATCGAGCCCGCCCGTGAGGGACATCCCGATTCGTTCTGTTCCACAAAAATAGCGAGGAAGTTTTTGCGAGAAAGTCGCGCGGAGTCGTCGGTAGTATTCTTCGGGGGTTAGGTTGGCTTGGTCTTCCCATTCTTGCGGTTTGAAATACCTATTCTTCCGAAGAAGGGATCCCTCACGAAAATTCCAGGCCGAAGCAGGAGGAAGTACGTGGATGCCTGCAAAAAGCGTCTGATTCTCCAGAACACAACCACAAGAAACGAGCTCGCCAAAGCTTTGATAGTTCGGAACACGAAGTTCCGGCCGCACCGCGAGGATTGCTTTCGCCTCTGCGCCAAAGTAGAAGCAGTCCGACGATTCGTGATAATAAAACCTCTGCAAGCCATACCGATCATTGAAGACAGTGACCGTCTTATCGTCAATGTTGGTAAGGACTCCTTGAAATCTCCCGTTTAAGTTTTTCGGATATTCCGGGTCTTCTTCCGCAAGGTGGACTAGGTAATCGTATTCGGATTCCAGATGATGGCCGAGGTTTTTTAGCCGAAGCGAAGTACCGGGTTCCGGGTACTCCTCACCGGCAAAAACCAGTCTCAGATTCCCTCGTTCATTCCGCACTGGAAATGAATCGGCAAGACGGCTCTTTCGCGTGACCCAGCCAACGTAGATCCCGACTGATTCCTCAATCCACGTGTGGGACTGATAGGAACTATCATGGCAGAGCGCCGCGACCATGGTTCTCAGTTGCTGCTCGGCTAAATGCCTCGGCTTATTTGTTATTAGGCCAACGATTCCTGGCATGTCTCCTCAACCGCAACACAACGCTTTCCTGCGCTCTCGATTCAACATGAATCTGGAGATCGTAGCCCGGCGAATTGCGCTCAGAGAATCAGGGGGCGCTTATTCTGAAGAAGAATTGGAGCCGGCGGGAGGATTTGAACGCTCCTTCTGCCGAACACGATTCGGCTGCTCTAGCATTGAGCTACACCGGCCAAGAAACTCTTGCTTGTAATTATACCATTTCGATCTCAGGTCTCCTCCGAGAGTAATCAGAGGTTCGGGAAAGATACCCAATGGGCCGAGATGCAAATTGAGTTTTAGAGTCATTTTGCCCCACGTCGTAAGAGGAACATAGTATTTCGGCGTGAGAAATTCTTCGAAGCCATTCCGGCTTTTAAATTCCCGCAGCGGGCTTTCTCGCTTGTTGCCGTAATTGAAATAACCATACGTAAGATAAGCTGCGCCGCGTTCTGCGCACCGCTCGACCGCCGTTGCAATCAGCGCATTAGCCGGTCGTTTATCGCTGTGGCTTGCCTTCACTGCGAGATTGAGTATCGCGGCGACTTCTCCCCTGTAAACCACCTTCAGATAACCAATCATTTCATTTTCAAAGTGGGAGCAAATAAACTCACTTCGATCCGCGAATGAAATGTGGTCCTTTTTGACTTGCTCCAAGCTCTTGCCATAATGCACATTGCGCTTTCCCTGCCGCATCGGCGAATCATTATTGACTCCCGCGATCCCGGCAATCAGCCCATCATCGAATTGATGAAGTCTGATTTGGACACCTCGCTTCTGGGACCTGCGAACGTTCTTACGGGTTTCTTGAGGCAGACCCTCCCACCACGCTTTCAAATCAGACGTGCGCGCGGCGGCCACACTGTCTGGTATCCTAAAATAGTCGTATTTGGGAGCGGAACCAGGAATTTTCTGCGCGAAAGTGAAAATATCAGCTTGCAATCCACTGAATCTCTGTTCTTTGAGGAAATTGATACAAAGCCCGGGCTCCTCTAGCTCCCTTTCCAACCACCACTCATCATGAATCGCCGCGATCTTGACGAGTCTGCCCGTAACGGTAATAAACTTCCCGTGAAAATCCACGGCGGGCACGGACATCCACTTCCCGTTATTGCTGATTTCGATACTATCCACAGCCATCTGGCTTTCCCCGTTGCGCCTATGTACGGCAAGATTTATCGGACTGAAAATAATTCATTAGTAAGTCATAAGGAACGAACGAAGGCTTACAACCAGATCATATTTGCCGTTCCGTCACCAAACGCAAGCCCACAAATGATAACAACCTGCTCGCATGATCGAGCAATTTGAAAAGATATTTGAGAAATAGATGCTGGCCAAGCACTGCGAGAACCGGCAACGCAATCAAATAGCATGGTACTGCGATGATTGATTTTAGGGCGTTCTTCAGCCGATGAGTTGGGTGCTTGTGAAAATTGCTTCCGCGGAGAAGGGCGCGACGCAGCAAATAAGTCCTCGTGCAGCGAGCCGCAGGAACCATTTCATACGCGACTGCCTCGTTGCACCAGACGAATCTGCACCCTTTTTCCGTCATTCTCCGAAAAAAATCCACATCTTCTCCTGCTGAATTAAACTGTTCTCGGAAGGGCGATTCGCCCAGAGGTAGGATCATTCGCTTGAAAAGCACGTTACCCGTGCGGCATTCTTCCCAATTCATTCGGTGGCCCGTTTTGTGAGTCGGCCGATCGAAGAATTGTCCTTTCTTCATCCAGTCTGGCGGCTCACTTTCAAAATAGGGCCGCACAGGACCGAGAACTCCGTGCACATTCAGATTTACGCACGTTTTATGCAAATTGAAGAGCCATTCGTGCACGGGATACTCGTCATCGTCAATAAATGCAATGAACTCTCCGTGTGAGTGCTCGATAGCTCTATTCCGCGCCATAGCGATGTTCTGCTGGGGCTCACAGCAGTAGTGAATCTCCATCCGCGATGTAGCGGAATAGGAGGCGACCAGGTCTCTGGCAGATTGCGCCGAATCGTTATCCGTCACAATAAGTGAATAGCTGAAACCTCCTACAACTTGTTTTTCCAGCTCGCAAAGCAAGCGCTGCAAGAGTTCCGGCCTCTTGAAAGTGCAGATGCAAACGGACACATGATTTGGGCGCATGGGGTGTTTGCAGTTCACGAATTGCAAAAAACGAGAATTTTCTTACCTTTAGCGCGCATGGAGTTTTGCTCGACGCGCCCCCGAACGGTTGAGGAATGTGGTAACTGTCCTGCGGCCCCTTTCGGCAAGTTTCAGCAGTGAGATTGCACCCCACCGTGTGCCCTTACGCAACGGCATCCTGAACGCATGAGCAACGCACCGTTTTTCTTTGAGCGCATCGAGAACTGTTGCCTCGGAAGGCTCGCCGTGCAAATCAAGGCTCATTCCGAGCGGAAAGAATTGACGATCCGTATGAAAGTCCAAGCCCACAAAGCAAACTGCTTTTGTGTTCTCCAGCAGGTGAGGCGCTGTTTTACCAGGAGCCCATCCATCATATTTTCGGTTCCAAATCTCAATGCCCAATAGCTTGTCGCTCCACTCTGGCTCGAACGATTTCCAGGCCTCTCGCCGCGAAGGATGAGCGAGAACAGCAACACCTCCGGATGCGCAGACTTCCGCCAGCATTTCGGTCGTCCGAAGGCCCTCTCCTAGAAACGGGATGTCTCCCCAGACGAGGACATGCACTCGATTTTCTTCATCGCTGTATTCGATGCCGGGAACTATCAAAAGTCTTTCGGAACTTGCTTTCGAACAAGCCGACCTGTATTCCTTGAGACGCTCTTTCGAGAAGCCCCTATCATGCTCGGTCATTAGCAAAATTCGATAGCCTCGCCGGCGAAAACTCTCAGCCAGAGCTTCGAGCCGCCAGCTACCATCGTACGACCACTCAGAATGCACATGACATGCAGCTAGGACGTTCATAAAGGTTCTTAATTAGCACTTTTGAAAACGTTGTCGTGAATCGTATAATAGAAATCGGCGGCGAATACTCTTAGATCGTCACGCCGCCAGTTGTACAGCCCATCTTTTTTTCGAACGCTAAGAATATCCGCAAGAGATCGCCAAAACGACGGCCCGCGCGCCAGTGCTTTGGATTTTGCACCCCTCAAAACAAAGAGCAAATGCATAAATTCGCGCCCCGCATGTCTACAAATTACGCCCGGTTCTGCCTTGCTTGCGATTCCGCAACGCGCCAAACCATCCATTGCTAACGCCACGTGCCAAGCCGGATATTCCAATCCTTGTCGGCGGCAAAGCGCCATGCTACCCCACGGTCTTCCGTTGAGTTCCACGAACCAAAGCTTCCCGTTGTCATCGCGGAGAAGTTCGATCATAAATAGTCCCCGCCACTGCGTCTTTGTAATAAAGGCTTCTACGCTGCGCTTGATTTCATCCGGCACAAGTTGGGAAACGCATGCGCTGGAACCCGATCCCTGCGGATTCATCATCCTTATCCTGCGATGGGCACTCCATGCGCGGATACCCTCCGGGGCTACGATGCCGAAGATACCTTCTCCTACTCCAGTTACGAACTCCTGTGCCAACAATGAAATGCCGCTGTCCCATTCCGGGACAACACGCCTCAACTCAGTTTCGTTTGCGCAAATCCATTTTCTAGAGGACTTTATGCGCCCATAACAAACAGGCACGCACTCAACAGGCTTCAGAATAATCGGGTAGGGTACCTGCACCGGCACTGCGAATAGGTCCTCCACGGTTCGTACGATCGCTGTTTTAGGTATGTTAAAACCGGCATCGTTGGCCGCTGCTATTTGCAAATCCTTGTTCAGAGCCAATTGGGCAGTGGATTCGTGCGGCCCCGCCAGCAACCAGCGTTCAGGCACAGTCAGCTTATCGCAGAGCCAGACCGCCTTATCATCGAGTGGAAACAGCACAAGCTGTTCTTCGCGAGTTTGACTGTCGAAGGAACTAAGCAGCAACTGCAAATCCGAGATGGATGCCCGGAGGTCTACTTCTGGCGCGCAGATTTCATGACAATGGACATACCGGCTGCATCGCAGCGCGGAAGCACGCCCCTTCCGCGCAAATGCCATTACGCGAAATCCGGCGTCCGCTAAGCTCCAGACTACCTCCGGTGCGGACATTGCCTCCGCAAATCCAACCAAGACCGTGATTTGGGGCATTTAGATCCGGACTCTCTCTGTCTTGCGGCGGAAATAATTTGTACGGAGTCTTCTTTCATCAACGGTTCGATGTTGTGGCCTGGCGGTTGTGGTCGCCCTGCTTCAGAAATTCCGCAACCGCTTCTCCGATTACCCTGTAACCGTTCCTATTAGGATGCATATCCCCCGCGCTGCTCGCGTACAATCCTTCCGACACCGATTTTCTTAGCTTTGAAAGCGGATCTACATATCCGATATTCTCTTGTGACATACATTGAAACAGCTGCGTCCGCGCGGCTCGCTCGCTCACCAGCAACTTGTCAATAACGTCCTCCATTGGGATTTTGGGATTGTGCTCTAGGTACTCGGAAAACACCATCTCCTTTGTCGGGATCACAACTACCACAAATTGGACGTGGTTCTGCTGACAGATTCCCTTCATCTGTTTCAGCAGCTCGAACGTTATTCGCATGCCCTCGCGAACATTTGGATTGTCCTGATCTAGCCCAAATAACACAGCTTTAGGCCGGAACGCTTCGAGAATATGCTTGTCGGGCAGATTGATGGACGTGGCGTAACCTGGATAGAGTTCCGGCGCATTCTTAATCTGGACCTCTCCCTTTATCCGTCCACCGAACCCAACGTGAAAAGCCAATTGGTATATAACGCTGTGACGCGACAACCAGACCCTGATTCTTCTCGTTCCCGTATCCGTCGCCGGACCTTCCCAAATGTTTGCCTCCACCTTTTGCGGCGGCAGAACTCTCAAATCTTTCCAATAGTCGAGTCCGTAAGTCAGCGAGAAAGCGTTTTCAAAATCATCGCCCATGTAAAGGCCCCAGATGATCACTTTGGGCTTTAGGCTCAACGCTTTCGTCTTAGATAAGTAAAAATATTGATTTGGGCCATAGCCACCCAAACCCATGTTGTATACCTGCCGGTTAGTCAAACGACTCACCGCGTAAGGCCACGAATCCACCATTCTCGCGGTGTTTCCATAGGTGTGCGAATCGCCGACGGCAACAATGTCGCTTGTTTCTGGGACTTTGGGGTTTCGGAATCCCCAACCGTCGAATGCCGCCAATGCGCTCTTGGATGGCACCGCTCCCAAGATATCGTCGTGCACGACTTCGAGACGCAGAAAATCCGCTGGGTTTAAAAATAGCCGAGCTGCTCCTTCAGCAAGCAAAAGAGCAACGCCGACGGCGATGACAAATACGGCCAAATTAAGGACTACTGTTTTTAGCTTCATAGAAATGAGATTTGCAGTGACTGAGCTGCTTAATCAAGCTTGAATTGCTTTCTCCAATCGCCGGTTTCTGGTAATGGAGGTTGCTCTGTCTTATCCAACACGTAATTACCAACGACCAGATAATCCATTTCCGTTCTCATGAAGCACCGGTACGCATCTTCCGGAGTGCAGACGATCGGTTCCCCGCGGACGTTGAAGCTGGTGTTGACAATTACGCCATATCCGGTTTGCTTCTTAAACTCATTTATCAATTCCCAGTATTGAGGATTCGTCTCCTGACTGACGCTTTGAATCCTCGCCGAATAGTCAATGTGAGTGATCGATGGAAGGTTTGATCGCAAAAAATAAAGGCGATCATACAGCGGCCTACTGTGATAGTCCGCAGGAAGGGGGATTTGCTTGTCCCTTCGAATCGGCGCCACAAGCAGCATGTAAGGGGACTCACGATCGAGCTCGAAGTATTCCCCGATGTCCTCTTCAAGAACGGAAGGAGCAAATGGTCTGAAACCCTCCCGATACTTAATCTTGAGGTTTAGTTTCTTTTGCATTTCTGGATTTCGCGCGTCGCCCAAAATGCTTCTGTTGCCGAGAGCGCGCGGGCCGAATTCCATACGGCCTTGAAACCAGCCGACAACGTTCCCCTCACCTAGCTTTCTTGCTACATCTGCTGCAAGGCACCGAAAATCATCATAGTGGCGGGCTTTAGCGTCAACTCTCTGCAATACGCGCTCAATTTCCGCGTCAGAGAATTCAGGCCCCAAATAAGAGCCGCGCGTTCCATCTCGCCGTCCATTTAGCCAACGCCCGTTTCCAAAAGCAATGTGCCACACAGCGTACGCGGCTCCAACCGCGCCGCCAGCGTCTCCGGCGGCCGGCTGAATCCAAATGTCATCGAAAATCGCGGTCCGAAGCAGCTTCCCGTTGGCGACGCAATTCAACGCAACACCGCCGGCGAGTACCAGGTATTTGCATCCCGTCAACTTCCTTGCCGTCTCGGCGATCCGAAGAACACATTCTTCGGTAACTTTCTGAATCGCAAGTGCCATGTCCATGTAAGCCTGAGAAATTTCCGACTCCGGCTTTCGCCGCGGCACTCCAAAGAGTTGCTCCCACTTGGTCTCGTTTGCCATCTTCAGACCCGTTGCGTAATCAAAGTAATCCATGTTTAGCAGGACGGATCCGTCTTTTCTGACATCAACAAGCTCAGTCTCAATTTTCTTCTTGTACTCCGCCGTCCGCTCGGAATGAGGATTCCCATAGGGAGCCAAACCCATCAGTTTGTACTCCCCACTGTTGACGGTAAAACCGGTATAGAAGGTAAAGGTCGAGTAAAGCAATCCAATGGAGTGCGGAAAATGAAGTTCTTCGAGTATTTCGATGTCTTTTCCGCTCCCTCGTCCGATTGTTGTTGTCGCCCATTCACCCACTCCGTCAATTGTGACGATGGCCGCTTCTTCAAATGGAGAGGGATAAAATGCGCTGGCGGCGTGCGACAGGTGGTGCTCCGGAAAGTAGGTTGGAATCTCGGCGTCACCCAGTTCGCCAAGCTGTTTCCTCAACATTCGGCGCATAAAGAGTTTTTCTTTGATCCAAGCGAGCATCGCCGAAACAAAGCTAACAAATCCGCTGGGAGCGAAAGCGTGGTACGTTTCGAGCAGGCGCTCAAACTTCAGAAACGGCTTTTCGTAAAAGGCCACTGCGGCTAGATCTTTGTAGTTCAGACCCGCCTCCTGCAGTACGTAGCGGCAGGCGTGTATGGGAAATGAAGAATCGTGCTTCTTCCTCGTAAATCGTTCTTCCTGCGCGGCTGCCACGATTTTTCCGTCGACAAGAATCGCCGCGGCGCTATCGTGGTAGAAAGCCGAAATGCCCAGTATTGCTTTTTGCATCCCAGTTCCTTCCCTGTTTTTCGGACTGCCCGGGTCCGTCTAGAAGAGTGAGTAAATGAACGGAGCAATGGCGGAACCCGCGGCAAACGCCATGATGACGCCAAAGCTCAGCAAGATCACAATCATCGGCAACAACCAGAATTTCTTCCTTTGTTTCAGAAATCCCCACAAATCTTTTAAGAATTCCATGCTCGTTTTCTCCTTCAATATGGTTTCTCGATATCTCGGGCCACAAAAAGATGGTTTCTGACAATCATCACCGATTCTTCGCCGGCTTTAAATGCACGCAGCTTCAAAGAGTCTTTTCCAAAAAAACGACGAAGCGTTCCGATCGGCGTAACAAGACCAAAAAACAATATCGAAAGGAGTATTTTCGACATAACCGTGCCAAGAACGGTAGAAAAACCCAGCCACAACACGGCGATTGGCGCATAAATCCGCGGCACAACCATGTTTACGACGTGCAGGATCATGGCCGAATACAGCCACGCGTTATGCTTTGTCTTCAGATAAATGAGGAGCGTCAGAAGCACTATGGCCATTCCAGTGTCCTGGCTTTGTTCCTTCGTCATTTTGCGAATGCTTGCCATCGGTTCTCCACTTAGTGTTCAAATTTCTCGCCCCTGAACGGAAATGAGAAACCACGAGCGATTTGCACATCTCCCGCCCATTGAAAGACTCCGCCAGCCGCGAGAAATTTGAATTCGTCAGGATTTACCGGATGGGTCTCTACCTCAATCATGTTTGTTCGAGCGAGTCTGCTAATCCTCTCTAGCCGCTCACGAGGTTCGAGCGGGGACAGCGCAAAAAGGTAATCCACAATCCGATGGCGTTTTGCCAATCTACGATCGACCGCGTTTCGATAGAAACGATTCAAAAGGCTCTTTTCGCCCGGGGAAAAGGAAAAATTTCTTCTGACAATAGTTCCTTCCGGCAACAACCGCTTCCTTTGTACGTTCGCGCACAAGTGCAAATGGTGATGCCCGTCGATGCGTTCGGCCGGGCCACCGAACACTCTTGCAAATTCCGCAAGCTGTGTCCTCACAACATACTCGAAGGAGTTTTCCAGCCAGGGGTTGAAAAGCACCCGCGCAAGCGGATGACGCGTCAGATACACAACCAACTTGCGTTGTTCTTCTCTTAGTTTCGACGGACAGGCCGGCGACGAAAACGTCAGGCTCAAATTCAAATGCAAGCCGGCGTCAACTTTGTGTTCCTTGGCCAGCTGGGCAGCTCGTTCGGTGTCTTCCATGAACACCATCGCGCTGACCGAAGAAACGCTCCGGCAAAGCACGCAGTCTAGTATATGATTAGTTGTTCTTTGGTCTCTTCCCCAATCGTCAGCATTCACAACCAGGGCGGCGCGCGCGGGAGAGTTTACGCTCCAAATCCGGGGCAAATTCGCAAAAGCCGATTTCTCAGGATGGGTGGGATTCTCCTGGTTGCGTCCTGTTTCGCAATTCGCTGCGTTTGTGATTTTCGTTGTCGACATTTTGCAAGGTAACTCAGTTAAGAACCGGCCGTAACCTCTGACCGCGGCTGCCCGCCCAGGAAGAACTTCCTCAATCGGCGTATCTGCTCGCGTCTACGGAATGCCACGAACTCAGCCGACACCGGTCTTTCGGCGCTTCTGACGCTTGCACTGACATAGCCCGCCAGCAAGGTTAGTCCCCCGATGACGTACGGCTTTTTCGACATTTGATAGACGGTCCGAAATACTTCCCACAGAGGATGGCCGCCAAGAGCATAGTCCAGCGTGCCTACACGAAATTTCGCCGCGAAGGCTCCGCATTCGGCTGCGCCAATCTTTCGATGGTGCAAGCAAATCTTTTCCGTGAAAGTCCTCGTCTTCCACCCTTTCATTCTGGCTGTGATGACGGCGATGTGATCGATGCCGCCGGATTTCACTGGAACATAACCTCCAATGTCCTCAAAACACGTCCGCCGGAATAGCTGACACGCGCCCGAAACATGCTCGATGCTCACAAACCGATAGTCATACATCGTACTATCCTTGAATGGCACGCCAACCAAGCCGAGTCCAGGATCATCCGCCAATTTGCCGAGCAGGAAAGAGAACAATTCCCCGTCGAAGGAAAGATCCGCATCTAGACTGCCAATAGCTTCCGCGTTGAGGCCCTTCACTACGTCGTAGCCGGCATTGAAGGCGTGCACCTTGCCTGCAAAATTTCTGTCGCGACGATCAGGCATGCGGAGGAGTTCGATCCAAGGATTCGACTCGGAGTATCGCTTGACGATCTCATCTGTGCCATCCGTGGAACCGTCGCTGACGATTACCCACTTGAGCGGCTTCACAGTCTGAGAAACAACTGATTTGAGGGTCAGTTCGATGAATTCCGCTTCGTTGCGCGCGGGTGTTATCAGAACATACTTTGGAAGTCTCATGGCGCCACTACCGCACGGTCTGTATCTTGACCATGCTGAACAAGGGTCTTTTTCGCGCATTCCCACAGTAGCGTTGTCATTGCCTGCAACATCCAGGCTTGTGACCATCTCATGTACGACGTTCGAATTGTTCCTCCGCGCACTATCCGGTAATAAAAAAATCCATCTTTGTCCCACATATGTTTAAGCGCCCACCGAAGTACCGAGTGCGCCTGGGGTACGTTCCCTGAATCAAAGTCCTTCAAAAGAACTAAAGTGATTACGCTCTGTGCCACACAATGGATGTCGATCGGATAAGTTTGATTGTGGAAGTAACGAGCCGCGCTATCCTCCCGGAAAAAATGGGAACGATAAAAAGCGAAACCACTGCGGACACGTTGCTCAAATTCGTCGGTTTCCAAGGACTTCCCGATTCCCCGTAATGCGCACAAGTTGTATCCCGTGTGAAAATTGTCGATCCATTCCTGATTCGGCGCCTCGCCGTATTTCCAGGAGCCGTCAGCCTTCTGTCTGGAGGCCGAGTAGCGCGCGACCCGGAGCGCCGGCTCAATGAAGAGTTTCTCGCCGGAAAGTTTGGCGACCCTGCAAAATAGAGCCGCACCGAGAAGATTGCCGTTATGCACGTTGTTGCGCATAGATGGGAGCGGATATGCAAATCCCGCGACCGTATCTCCCTCGGTCCAATAAAGCTCATCTAGGATAAACCTCGCGGCGTTGTGGGCCATCTCCAAATACTTGGATTCGCCGGTTTGTTCATAGGCATCCAGCAACGCATCCGCAATAAATGTTGTGCAGACTAGATTCGGCTGCCATCGCGGCACGAGCAAAGTCCTCGTTTGCCACGGAAAACTGTACCCCCAGCACCAATATTTTGAATTCCTGGAACGCAATAATCTGAGGTCTTTGACGATGGACTTAATTGTGGCTGTGTTGTCGATAACCCCCAACTTCGCAAGTTTCAGTGTAGACGCGAGGAACAAGCCGAGTGCTTTTGGGTTTTGCGTAGGCCCAACAAGCAGCAATGGTCGAATGTTGAACACACTGCGCTTCAGAAGTTGAGTGAGAATGAGCCTCGGGATCCGCCGATCCAAGAATGGAAGGGCTTGAAAGATTTTGCTATTCAGTCCGTCGTATGGATCGATCCCGGACCAATTTCGGGCTTGGCAATAGTTGTAGAGCGAGAGCGTATGAGCTTTGACGGAGTCTTCCCAATCGCCCCTACCTCCCTGATTGTTCATTGGGTCCTTGTTTGTCAAACGCTTTCGTCTTGAGACAACGTTCTAATTTTCGTTTGGGAGCTCGTAGACCAGTTTCCCGTCGCTGAGCCTGGCGTACGCAATTCCCGCGCGCTCCGAGCCTTTACCCTGAACCTTCCAGCTTCCGTTCTCCTGCACTAGCTTCATCTCTGCACGCTGCCTCCACCAGGTATCCACCTCACCCGGCAGCGCCAACCACATATTTCTTTCAAGGCTACGCCTTCTCAGCGTTCTGAGAAGTTTGCTATACAAGGCCTGCTTTTTCGGCTCGGTCACATAGTCGGGATGAATGATAAAACTGATCAAACCATGCTTGGCCATGACCAGGTCCATTTGCCTGGACCACATCTCCATTGGATCCGTTCGAATGATATTGAAGAGCGAATAATCCTGTGTCGTGGTTAGGGGAAGTTCGACAATATTTCCAACAAAGTAAGGGAAAACAGTACAACACCCGCCACGTTGCGGATCAAGGTGTGCGACATTTGGTACGGACATGTCGTAGGAAAATTCGAAGGCGTCATACCATGCAAGATTCCGATACATAACCGGCGACCGAAACCCCTTTGCCTCCCACTCTTTGGCGTACCGGTTGATTTCTTTTGCGCGCTTGCGGAACAGCCCTTCGGAACTGAACAATCGTCCGTCATGGTTTAACCCGTGTATGCACACTTCCGATCCCGCCTCGCGAATAGCTTCCATAATCCTTCGCGAAACCGGATACCTGACCTCGGGAACCAGCTCAAATGCAGATTTGATTCCATACTCTTTCTCGAGCTCGAGCAGTGTTGCACAAAAGTCTTGACCGGCCCCTGTTTCGACGTCGTGCGTCATGATCGCGCAGGACTTTGCAGAATTCGGCCAGTACCATATAAAGGGAATCCGATCTTTCCCGCTTGATTCGAGGATGAGTTTCCACAACAAGTCGATGAAATTTTCGACCGTAGTGTCAACGGGCCAGGAAGGGAAAGAGAGCTTCGACCAGTCCTGAAGCGCTTTTCTTTGCAAATGTCTACGAACTTCCACCGGCAAAAGCGGTCGAATTGCATAGTAGATACGCCGAGAAAGCGACTCGTTATTAGATATATAAGAAATTTGTGTGTTCGCCGCGCTGGCATATTTCTCCCATCGAAGATTCTCTATGATGGCAGTGGGATCGAACGGCAAGCTAACTGTTCCGTCGTTACTTGTAATTCGCGAATCGATCGAGGGTAAAGCCTCGTCGGGTCCAAGCGGGACGGACTGATCGCTAGTTTGGCCGAACAATTGAATTTCGCCGAGCTTGAAGAACCCTTCTTTCCCTGACCTGATGTCGCAGTGGACATGCTGCGCAGCCGCAGGAGGACACTTTGTGTGACTTAGAAAAGCCAAAAGAGGGCCGCTTACCTCTTGCTTTTGTACCTCGGCTACGGAGTCGAGCTTAATCATTGACAGGCCTGTAGAACCGCAGTCCTTTTTTGCGGAATGCTCTAACTTCTGCTCGGCTAGGATAGGTATAGTTTTTCCAGTCACCCACGGGCTGGGGACTGGGCTTTGTTGTCGCAGGATCGTATCTTTCTAAGAAAGACGCTAACAGCCGTCCACCAGCCGTCGCAGTCTTCTTGTTCAGGTCATAAATCGTATCCCTTTTTTCGATAGGTACTTCTACCTGAGCAAGGACGTCTCCAGTATCAAAACCCTTCGCCACGAGATGCAGTGTCGCCCCAACCTTCTCTGCCCCTTCCAACAAAGCATGAAAGCTCGGGGCCATCCCGCGGTATTGTGGCAGCAATGATTTGTGAAGGTTCCAACATCCGTTGCGCCCAATGGATTCCCGAACAGTCTTCCCTATGTAGTGACTGAAATTTGTGGAGATAATCAAATCGGGTTTCCACGATCTCAGCTTGTCCAAGCTTTCCGGACTGTTGATATCGAAGGACATGAACTGTTCGACGCCATGCTGTTTAGCAAGCTTGGTCGGCAGAAAAGGCTTTCGCTTGCCGAGAAAATACTTCAGCAGCTTGATGTAGGTCATATTCGCAAGAAAGGTCAATCCGGATTTGCGGTAGACTATCAAAGCGGCAGAAAAATCAGAGTGTTTGTGGATTTTACAAGTTGAAATGACCGACCCAACAACCCACTCCGGGTGGCTCTCGTAAAGAAATCTCTGCATTTCACCAGCGAACTCGTCGTCCACTGCAAGTAGAACAATTCTCATTATGAGGCTGAAATCAGCGCCGTCCCATCTCTAGGATACGTTCACCTTAAGCCGCTATCAGAAGTCCGGCTACTTTTGGTCGACCGCTCTGTCGGCCGCCACGACCTCGACCTCGCTGCTAATCACGGCTTCCGTGTTCCCTGGAACTTCCGCCCGCAGACCTGCAGCCTCCGCCATCAACCTCAGATACCTCTCTCGCATGACTTTCCAACGGATCGGATCATACTCTTGCAGCGCTCTTCGAGCCATCCGCTGGCGCCGCACCGGATCCCGATAGAGTGACAACATTCGACTCGCCAAGTCAGCCACACTGTGCGGCTCAAAGAATGCGAGGGCATCCTCGCTGAAATAGTAGCGAATTGTTCTGAGCCGCGATGCTATGACCGCTTTTCCCACGATGATGTATTCGGACAATTTCCCCGAAAAAGAAAGGTCTAAGAAGACATCTTGGCGCGTCGCAAGAACCCCTATGTCGGCCCGCTTCATCCAATGCGGTATTTCCTGCGGTCGCACAAGCCCGAGGAATTTCACTTTTGCGGCCAGGCCAAGTTTTTCTGCAAGATCCTGAAGCGATTTATGTTCCGTACCCGTTCCCAGGATCCAGAACTCCGCCCCGGGCATTTCTGTATGCACTTGCGCGAAAGCTTGCACCGCAATGTCTAAACCATAGATGTGAGTAACGGTTCCGTGATACATCATCACGAAGGCCGGCTGAGGAACGTCTGCCCCGGCAGTCTTTTCGGCGTCTTTCGAGGCGAGGAAGAAGTCCTCGTCCACGCAATTCATAATGATTGTTGATTTTGCCGCCGGAAGTCCCCGTTTGACGAGTAATTCCTCTATCGTATGGTTTATGTTGATGACATAGTCGGCGAAGTGGAAGCTCTTCCGCTCTATAAACTCCAGCAAACGAACAACCCAGGAATTAGGCCTAATCCCATATTTGGACATGTAAAATTCCGGTGTGATTTCGTGCATGTCCAGAACGATCTTCGCGCCCATCCATTTGGCATAGGCGCCCGCAAAAACCAGAAAATCGGGCAGATTGTTGACGTCAATCACTGCATATTTCTTTCTCCAGTGCAAAACCACTACCTTGTAAAACGCCCACAGGAAAAAAATCAAGTATTCAAAGGCATAACGAAGGAGCGATCCCCGCTTCTTGCCTAGGGATATGGTGTGGACGTGAACTCCGCGAAGGTCATAATTTTGGGATTTTGAATACTTGGACCGCAGAGCGAGCAAATCAACTTCATAGCCCGCTGAAATCAGGGCTTCCGCTTTGCGTGTCACACGTACGTCGGTTTCAAAATGATTGTGCAGCAGAATGCAAACGGATTTCATAGTTGTGGCGCGGCCTCGGCCTTCGGTGCAATCTCCAGGAATTGAGATACTGCTTCGGGCTCCGCGGCAAGAGGCCACTTGCCATTCCAGCCGAGTTCGACGACTTGGGTAGATATCTCTTCTTTTGCTTCCCTGGCTTGGCCGGACGCCGCTGGAATATGCACCCGGACTTTCAGCGGCGGCTGAATCTCTTCGCCTTCATATCCCAAGCGGGTCCGCACGGCGTCTCTGCTTTCTGAGCGCATGAAGCGCACTTCCCGTCTTTTGCGAAACCAGTCGACCGTGCTGGCGGCAGAACCGAAAGAGGCCCCGGAGTCTTTAAGCGTTTTCAACAAATCCACATAAAACTCCCCCCAGAAGCGCTCGGGACCATGACTGCGGTCGTGCCAGATCAGCGTTAATACCCCGCCAAGGCTCTTGCTGTTGTCAATTAGGTTGTTGCAGACGTCCCTGGCTTCCGCTTCGTTCAAGTCCAAGCGAGCGGGATAGAACAGCGCTCCATCCTGGATGTGCGTGGGAAGTTCCAGCAACTTGCTGGCTTGCGGTGGTCGAAAAACTTGCGTTGTTCCGTTCCGATATCCCACGGCCTCGTTATAGCCCGCGCTCGAATCATAAGTGTAGCCGGCTGCCTCGAGGACCTTGTGGGTCTTGCCGTCCTGCAGCAGCCAATGAATGCGAATTCCCTTGGCTGTGCCGCCCGTCACCTCTTCGATCCTTTTCAACTCCAACTGGCCTTTTTCCACACTGTGCCACGCGTCAATTCCGTGAACGCCGATTTCGTTGCCATGTGCCTGGATTGCGGTCGTCCATTCCGAAAGATCTCTTACGTCGTATCCTGCGGCACGCCGTCCCGCGTTTTTTCCCGGGACATGTTCGCCTGCATACCCTTTAAAAGGGATCAGAAAATAGGTGGCGGCGAGTCCTTTCTCAACCTCCAGATACCACTCAAATGGGCTCCAAAAATCCTTCACCCAACCCAAATGCACCAGGGGCAGCGATAATGCTGCCTTTAGGGTTTTGAGGAATTTTCCAAAATCGATTCTCCCCGAAAGTAGTCTTTTGAATGTGCCGATCGTGGACCTGTACAAGAATCCCCACATGGTGTGGTCAAACTTGTGGTTTCGAATACCGACAAAATCGATGTCATGCGTCAGACAAACCATGAATCGGTGTTCCGCGGGAACCGGGGGAATCTCCACGAGTGGAATCTCTTCGGCCAGAATCCAGCTCCTCAACAGTTCGATGTGAAGATCCAGTGTCGGCACCGAAGCATGCTCGACGGGCTGCCCGGCGGACAACAAATGGCGGACTTCGTCAAAGAGGTCGTATCCCAAGCGAATCAAGGTGGCGTCGCCAGCCAGGGGGAGGCGAATTCCCATTTTCCCTTGGGCTCCGCTGACCAGTGTCGTGCCGCGTGCCGCGCTCTCGATCAAAGCCAGATCTCCATAAATTGGCAGCGAAGCGTGTTGATACTTGACGGATGATCGCTTGCGCAGGGGATAAACCGTCAGACCATTGAGCGCATCGCTCTCTTTCCGTACGGCGCCAAAGGAAAGGATGAGCCTTGCATTGGACTGGGGCAGTTCGTCAGTTGTTGTCAGGACGACATTGTATTGCCGCCCGCGCACGTAGGCTTCCCAGGGCGTCTTGAAGAGTTCAAAAAACTCCTCAACCGTAGCGCTCTGGTCGCCTTTGCAAATAACTCCAATCACGGATTTGCGCCCACTTAGGCTTGGGAGGATTGCAGCGCCGGTTGTTCGGCCAATTTCTCGCCCGCGAAAAAGCCTCGTATGGTTTCAACTACGTACCGAAGTTGTATGTCCGAAAGCTCCGGATAGATCGGCAGGGCTAGGGTCTCCTTTGCGGCGGCTTCACTCTCTGGAAACTCGCTCGCCTTATGACCCAGATAGGCAAAGCATTCCTGAACATGCATGGGGACCGGATAGTAGACCTCTGTCCCGACGCCATTCTTCTTCAGATGGGTCTGCAGCTCATCGCGATGAGAGACGCGGATGACATACTGATTGAAGATATGCCGGTTCTCGGTCACTTTCGGAAGTTTGACAGCGGACCCGGCCAGGCCTGCCTCCGTGAAAAGGCGGTCATACGCCTTCGCGTTTCTCTGCCGGCCTTCTGTCCAAGTGTCCAGAAAGGGGAGTTTCGCCGAGACGATGGCCGCTTGCAAGGCGTCGAGACGGAAATTGCCGCCCACCACCTTATGGTAATACTTGGGCTTGGATCCATGGGCCCGCAGGACACGCAGTTTTTCCGCCCGATCCGGATCGTTGGTGACAATCATGCCACCGTCACCGGCAGCCCCCAGGTTTTTCGACGGGAAGAAAGAAAAGCACCCGTAATGTCCGATCGATCCCGCACGGCGTCCCTTGTACTCAGAACCGATAGCCTGCGCGGCATCTTCAATCACAATCAGTTTGTCGCTTTCCGCCAGGGCCATGATGGGTTCCATGTCAGCCATCTGCCCGTAAAGGTGCACAGGGATGATTGCCCGCGTTTTCTTCGTAATCTTTGCAGCAATCTGCGCGACGTCAATGTTGTAAGTCACCGGGTCAATATCCACAAACGCCGGCGTGGCACCCAATCGCGAGATTGCACCAACCGTCGCGAAAAAAGTATAAGGAGTCGTAATCACTTCGTCCCCGGGCCCGATGTTTTCGGCCATGAGACACGCAATTAGTGCGTCGCTACCTGAGGTTACTCCGACTGCGTGCTGGCAGCCGGAATATTTCGCAACTGCCTTCTCACACTCGTCTACTTTTGGTCCCAGAATAAAGTGTTGGGACTCCATCACTTCTGCAATCGCCGTGAGAAGCTCGTCTTTGATCGCCGCGTACTGCGCCTTAAGATCGAGCAGTGGTACCTGCATACTTGGTCTCCTCTTTGAATTGTTTGTAAGATTTGATGCCTTTGCTGAGTTCCTCCGGGAGTTTCTCTTCTTCGTCGAGGTCGAGGCAGCGAAGTACGCCGGCTTGCACTTCCTTATAGCGATACCCGCTCTCCGGGCAAGTCATTACGCCATTTTCGTCCGGCGCGCTCAGTTTGTGACCGTGGCGGCTCATCCAGGCAATCTGATGCGCCGGATTGCCTACAACCAAGGCATAATCCGGAACGTCCTTCGTTACCACGGAGCCCGAGCCTGCGAAAGCATACCGCCCGATGGTCACTCCGCAGACGACGGTGGCATTAGCGCCAACGGAGCATCCTCGCTTGAGCCTGGTGGTTTCGTACAGCGAGTGACGGTTCACCTGCGAGCGCGGATTACTCACATTGGTCAACACGCAACTTGGGCCGAGGAATACGTCGTCCTCTATAACCAGCCCGGTATATACGGAAACATTATTTTGGATCTTGACGTTGTTACCGATGAGCACTCCGCTATCCACGTTTACGTTCTGACCGATGACGCATTTCTCGCCGATTTCCGCGCCCTTCATGACATGTGAAAAGTGCCATATCTTCGTACCGGCTCCAATCCTTGCTCCTTCATCCACGTACGCGGATTCATGAGCAAAATAGGGGAGTTCCGGCTTTTCGGACTTCGCGCCCAAGGTTTCGAGCGAGACTCCTCCGTTCTGCAGCGCGCGCTGGCAGGCATCCAGGACATGAAGCACGCGCAGGCCCTCACTTCCGTCGCTGACGGGCCTGGTCCGCAGTTCAATGCAATTCAGGAAGTGCTCGCATTCCGCGCGCAATGGTTCCCCGCTATCCAGGGCCACGCGTTCCCCTTCAGCTTTGACGGCTGTGGGGATGCGATTCTTCCATTCGACGCGGTGCGGATAGAGCACCAGTTTGTGTTCGACAGTGTCGTCAAACACCGCCATTTTTTCCGAACCGACGACTACCAGTTTCTGTTCCTTGATCGGGTGCAGCCAGCTCACGAAGATGTGCGCACGCACGCCGCTCGGGAATTCGAAGTGGCTCAGGGTCACATCGGTCACGTCATTGTTCAGGTAGGCGCCGCCTTTGCAGTTCACTCGCGTCGGCATCTCGTTGAGCAGCGATAGCATCACGGAAATATCGTGCGGGGCAAAGCTCCACAGGATGTTTTCCTCGGTGCGGATTTTCCCGATATTGAGGCGGTTGGAATACAGATAGTTGATTTTTCCCAACGCGCCGTCCTGGATTAACTGCTGGAGTTTTAGAATCGCGGGGTGGTATCGGAGGATGTGCCCCACCATCAGGATACGTCCTTTGGCCTCGGCAAGCTTGACGAGTTCCTCGCCGTGCTTCACTTCGATCGCTAGAGGTTTCTCTACAAGGACGTCCTTGCCGGCTTCCAGCGCGGCCTTCCCCAGCTCATGGTGGGTCACGGCCGGCGTCGCCAGCACTACGGCCTGGATATTCCGGTCACTGAGGATCTCCTGATAGTCCCGGCAGAACTTCACTTCCCTGTATTTCTTCTTGAAGTCTTCTTCCAGTTCCGAGTTTGTGTCGCAGAGCGCACCGAGAGCGCCAAGTTCGTAGAAGTTGCGGACCAAGTTTTTGCCCCAATACCCGACCCCGACGACTGCTACTTTCTTTCCACTGTTTTGTTCGAAGTTTTGCATAGTTGTTCCTAACTTGCTCTCCTTGGACTAAAGCTCATTAGAGAAGCTGCACGCACTTTGCGGCAGCCGCGCCGTCTCCATACAGGGCCGGTCGATAAGCAGGGGGAGCAATGTTCTTAACCATGTCCGCAAGGTGGTCTACTTTCTTGCCGACCAGCACGTTCCAACCGGACGTCACCGTTTCAACCCATTCGGTCTCGTTGCGAATGGTGAGGCACGGTACGCCCAACCAGAAAGTTTCTTTCTGCAACCCACCCGAATCAGTCATTACGCAGCGAGCCGAGCCGGTCAGCGCTACCATGTCCACATAGCCGATAGGCTCAGTCAGCTTTAGATTTCGCCCGGGCCGGAATCCCATTTCATTCATCATCTTCCGACTACGCGGATGAACTGGAAAAATGATCGGTTCGTCTACGGTATTAAAAGCCTTCAGGATTTCACCCAGCCGCTCCACGTCATCCGTATTCTCGCTGCGGTGGATCGTCGCCAGCAGGTAGCCCTGTTTCTTTACCCCGAACTGTTCCAGCAATTCCTTTCCCTTCGCGTCTGCCCTTTCCTTTGCCCAATTCAGCACATCCAGCATCACGTCTCCAACCTGGTGAACGTTCTTGGTGATGCCTTCGGCCGCCAGGTTCTCCACTGCAGCATCGCTTGGGCAAAGCAACACATCGGAAAGGTGATCGGTCACGACGCGGTTGATTTCCTCCGGCATCTTGCGGTTGTAGCTGCGCAGGCCAGCCTCGACGTGCGCCAAGCGGATGGAAAGTTTCGATGTCGCCAGGGCGCCTGCGAGGGTCGAATTCGTATCGCCATAAACCAGCACGCAGTCCGGGTGCTCCGCGAGCAATACCTCTTCGATCGCCTTCAGCATGGCGCCGGTTTGCGCCCCGTGTGTTCCTGAGCCGACTTCCAGGCAAACGTCGGGCAGGGGCAATTCCAATCCGTCGAAGAACACCCCGCTCATCTCGTAGTCATAGTGCTGCCCGGTGTGCAGCAGGATTTCCTGGTGGTTTTCCCGCAGTTTCCGGCTCACCGCCGCAGCTTTAATAAACTGCGGCCGGGCCCCAACAATAGAAACGATCTTCACTTTTCCCCTTTCGTAGCTAAAGCGCAGGTTTCACGGTTCTGGCCCGCGGGTTGGGTTGCATAGACGTCGCGTTGTGCCAGATCGATCTCTTTAAGAGCTGAGGCCAATGCAGCCAGTCGTAGCCGCCTTCCAGCTTTGCACGCAGCAAGCGTGCATCGTCCCAATTGTTGACCGGCAACCGCGGCATGAAAAGCTTCTTACTTTTGCGGCTCGCTCTTCCCAAGACCCTGCAAACCCCGTAGTCAAAACCGAAGTTCTCCAGCAGGTCTTCGACAAAGCGCACCATGCTCTTGTCTTCTTCCGGAAAGGAGAAAGGGTAGGAAAAACTGTCGACCGGTGCACCCAGATTCTGTTCAATCGCTTCTTTGGATTGGCCAAGCTCAAATTCCAACTCTTCCGGCTCGAGCGAGCGGAGGTCCGCGTGTGTGACGGTATGGGATCCAAACCGGATTCCGCGGCGATGCAGTTCCCGGACTTCGCTCCAGGTGAGGTAATCGGCCCCTTCGACGCGTGCCGAAGTCTGTCGAATTCGATCCGTGGCGAGAAAAATCGTCGCCGTGAATCCGCACTGCGTTAGGACCTCCATGGCTTCGGTGTAAAAATCACGATAACCATCGTCAAAGGTCAACACGACGGTCTTTGAAAGATCCGCCCCTGAATTGAGGGCAGCCCAAGCGTCCGAGAGATCCAACGTTCTGTAACCTTGGCTTCGCAACCATCGCATCTGCTCAGAGAAGACTGCCGGAAGAGTGTGTATATGGTAGAAAGGGTGGGAAATTCCGAAGAGATTGCCCGAAATGCTGTGGTACATGAGAATCGGCAGACGCGTGCCCTGATCAGGCCCAATCACATGGGTTAGGGGCCAGGAGAAGTAAAGAGTTGCCAGCCGGTCGAGTCTGGTCATTGCTTTCAAACAATCTGGAGGAAGGAAGGCGAGAGCAGGGTTTTATTTCCCGACTGTCACCCTTGCCGTTAAAATCTCGCAAACTTTGGCAACAACATGGCCCAGCTGCTCGGGAGTCATCTGGGGATACATCGGCAAAGACACAATTTCCGCAGCAACAAGTTCCGTGACGGGGAAATCACCCTGTTTGTAGTTCAGCCCCGCATACGCCTTCTGGAGATGCAGGGGAATCGGATAGTGGATGCCTGTGCCAATTCCTGACTCGGACAGGGCTGCCTGCAACGCTTCACGATCCTGTACTCGGACTACGTACAGATGGTAAACACCTTTCGTCCAGGAGGCCTCCACGGGGAGCGCGACCCCGTCCTTCACCTCGGACAAGAGTTCGTGGTAACGGTGCGCGAGGGCTCGCCGCGACGCGTTCCAATCCGCCAGATGACGCAATTTCACGGAGAGCCATCCCGCTTGAATCGAATCCAGTCGTCCGTTATAGCCCTCGATGTCGTGATAGTACTTCTTCGCTTGTCCGTGATCGCGGATCATCTTCATCCGCGCCGCCAGCGTTTGGTCATTGGTCGTGATTGCCCCGGCCTCGCCGCACGCGCCCAAGTTTTTTCCGGGGTAGAAGCTAAAAGCAGCAGCTAACCCCATCGAACCCGCGCGCTTCCAAGCATTGTCTCTCTTCGAAAAATACTCGGCGCCATGTGCCTGACACGCATCTTCGATCACAAACAGGTTGTACCTTGCCGCCAGCTCCTGGATCGGATCCATGTCAGCTGTTTGACCATACAGGTGAACCGGAACGATTCCCACCACGCGCTGCCCTGAACGACGCTCGATCAATATGCCGCTCTCGCTATCAAACTCGCACTTTGTTTCCAGATATTCCTGAAGCCTCTCCGGATCCATCGTGAACGTCTGTTCATTGATATCCACAAATGCGATCTGCGCGCCCGTCTGCGAAATGGCTTCAGTCGTAGCGATAAATGTATGCGGAACCGTGACGATAATCTCTCTCGGCTTCACGCCCGCCGCCATAAAGGCAAACCGCAATGCGTCCGTGCCACTGTTTACACCAACGCAATACTTCGCATCGCAAAACGCTGCGAACTCTTTCTCAAACTCCTCGACCATCGGGCCACCGATGAATCCGGCTGTACTGAGGGCTTTCTTCACCACAGCGAGGAGCTCAGACTCCAGCTCTTGGTGCGGTGTCACTAAATCCAGAAACGGGATTTTTGTCGGATTCGCCATGTCTACTTTTTCTCCTCGTCCACAAATCTCAGAAACTTTGCCGGATTACCCGCAACGATTGAATTCGCCGGAACGTCCTTCGTTACGACACTACCGGCGCCCACAATCGCGTTCTCACCTATCGTCACTTTGCAGAGAATTGTCGCACCTGAACCAATGGAAGCACCCTTGCACACCTTGGTCTTCTCGACCTTCCAATCCGCTTCCGTCTGCAGCCCTCCTCCGGCAACCGTAGCGCGCGGATACACGTCATTGATGAACGTCACGCTGTGACCGATGAACACGTTGTCTTCGATATCTACCCCTTCACAGATAAACGTGTGGCTTGAAATCTTGCAGCAACGACCCACCTTGGAATTCTTTTGAATTTCGACGAAAGCCCCTATCTTTGTCTCGTCTCCGATTTCGCATCCATACAAATTGATGAATTTCGAAAGCTTTACATCTTTGCCCAACTTCACGCTGGGTGCGATGCACGTGTACTCGGTCACAGGTTGATTGCCTCCCCTCGAGTGCGAATCGACCGATCGGCGGCTTCCAAAATGCGTACGACGCGCAGGCCGGCCTCGCCGTCGTTGAACGGCTTCGTGTTTTCTTCGATGCACTTCAAGAAATATGCAGTCTCCGCGCGCAGGGCTTCGACCTGCTCCACCTGGGGTGCCCACATATCACCTGACCGGTAGCTAACCAGCAATTGATGCAAATTGCTCGGATTCGTAGACATGGTCACCCCCTTGTCGTAAATTCGCAGTTTCTCGTCCGCTTCGAGGTCGTTCCACACCAGCATCTTCTTTTCGCCACCAATAAGCGTTGTCCTGACTTTCACCGGGGACAGCCAATTTACGTTTACGTGCGCGATGATGTGCTTCGGGAAGTACACAGTGATGAACGCGACGTCCTCAACTCCATTCAAGTGCTGCTCTCCTGTCGCTACCACTGCTTCCGGCTTCTCGGAAATCACATGATCCATGATCGAAAGATCGTGTGGAGCCAAATCCCAGATCACATTGACGTCGTGTTGAAACAATCCGAGGTTCACGCGTAGCGCGTCGTAGTAGTACAGATCGCCCAGCTCTTTTTTATCCACCAGCTCCTTGATCTTCTTTACCGCACCAGTGAAAAGGAACGTATGGTCAACCATGATTTTCAAATTCTTCCGGTCAGCCAGCTCCACCAGTTCTTCGCCCTGTTGCACGCTGTACGTAAACGGCTTCTCGACAAATACATGCTTTCCGTTCTCAAGCGCTTTTTTGGCCAGTTCGTAATGCGTCCACACTGGAGTTACGACCGCAACCACATCGATTTCGGGAGACGTCAGAACTTGATTTTCATCCGTCGTGAATCCAATGGAGGGATACACTTTCTTCAGTCGGGCTTCGCACTTGGGATTACGATCCGCCACCAAAACGACTTCGGAATTATCTTGAGAATGAAAATTCCGAACGATGTTAGGGCCCCAGTATCCATAACCAATCACACCTATCCGCATCTTGAAACTCCTTGGTACTTCAGTAGGACGGCACAACCCGCGGGGCGGTTGCGTTTTCTTGCAGCATCTGGAGAAGGCGTTTACTTAGCGGCTTACATTCTGGAGAGTGACAAAGTCCGGCAAGTTTCTTGAGTTTTCAATCTCCCATCTCAAGAATTTCAATTTCTTAATGAGCACCTGTGCCCTGAATGACGGCTGCGGGAGTCTGCGCTAAAATTCTCAGGTCCAGCCAAACCGACCAAACTCGCGCGTACTTCAGGTCCAAGCGGACCATGTCATCAAACCGGGTCCTGCTCCGGCCTTCCACTTGCCAGAGCCCCGTGATGCCGGGCTTGATTTCAAGCACGCGCCGGCGGTGCCAGAGCTCGTACGCTCGATACTCATAGTCGAGCGATGGACGCGGTCCCACCAGCGACATGTCTCCCAGGAGAACGTTCCAAAATTGTGGAAGCTCGTCCAAGCTTGTCTTGCGAATAAATCTGCCAACTGCCGTGACTCGCGGATCCTGCTGGATCTTGAAAACGGGCTTTGCTGCTTCGCCTGACTTTCCGTCGACCTGTCCCGCAATGAATTGCTCCACATACTTCTGGTGAATCTTCGCGTCGCAATCCATGCGCATGGAACGAAACTTCAACACAGTGAATTTTTTCCCGTGCTGTCCGAGCCGCTCCTGCTTGAAGAGCACTGGCCCCTTTGACGTAAGCTTCACTGCGAGCGCCACTGCTGCAAAGATCGGAGAAAAGAAAAACAATGCAGCAGTGCTGCCCACGACGTCAATGCAACGCTTGATCGCAAGAGGAAATCTCCGCGCATTCTCGCGCTTTCGCATTTCGGGATACAGTTTGATATTTGCTGTATGATCCCCACCGCTGTTGTTGGAGTCTTCTGGAAAAAAGTGAAAGGACACTGAAATCGAAGCACTCTTCTCCCAGCCCATCTTCATTTCGAAGATGCTGCGCATCCGCTCAAGAAATTTCTCCTGCACCAACTCGTTCGAAGCATCTCCCAACTCTGTTCCGATTACGCCGATCATGCTGTTTTCGACGTACCAGCCGATGATGTCGGTTTCTCGTGTGGCTTCGTTCAGAGATTTGGTGAGTTTCTGAATTGTGCGTTCTCTGTTGGAGAATCCGCCCACATTCTTTGTTACGTCCACCAGAACCAGAACAAATCGGTTGCTCGCGCGCTCTGCACGGCGGCGCTCAAGATAAAGCATGGAAACAAACGCATCTTCGCTCAGCAGCATTCGGGAGGGCGTGTTACCCATATCCGGTACGGACAAATGGGCACGCACATCCAATCTCGCCTTCTGTCGGTCTCGCCTCAGTTGCGCTTCCATCGGACTCATTGTCTTGCTCCAAAACTCCCTTTGACTCGTACCATCTTCCGCACTACGCGCGCACAGGCCGGAGGATCCGTTGTGCCAAACTCGCGCGATTCAGTTCCCTGATCGGAAACAACCAGGAGGTCTCAACTTCCATCGCTACAGATCGCTGAAGTAGTGCCACCGACAACACGACGCGATGGTTGCCCTTTATGTTGACCAAAATCCCTTCTAACCCCGTTAAATTCCCGTAAACAACTTGTACTCTTTGTCCCACTTCGAGGTAGGGCCACGGCTGTTTTGGCATACCAGAGGAAACTGCCAATTGAAGTGCCCGAATCTCTTCGTCGGCTACAGGGGTCGCTGTCCGGCCGAAACCCACGATCTGCAGCACTCCGGGAGTTGTGATCACGGGCCGCCGGTTTTGAAAATCAAACCGGCAGAATAGGTACCCAGGGAAAAGCGGCTGTTCTAGTTCTTTCACACGGTCCGACCACTTCCTAATGCTCTTGTAAGTCGGCAGCAGGCATTCAAACCCCTGCCCTTGAATCTGCGATGCTATGTACCCTTCTTTGCGGGACCTTACTTGCAGGGCGTACCAAGAAAGCGTCGAACTGCTGCTGGGTGCCACGAGCTCGTTCGTTGAGTCCAAGGGTTTTCTTCCTCACTCCGTTCGAACTGGTCTTTCCGGCAGGCTATCGCCGTTAGAGTCCCATTCGTTCGGCACTCCCCTAAAGGCAATTCTTCTGCCAGTTAAGGGGGCTCCTCTTGTCCTCTTACGGTAGCCTTATTCCCTATTAAAGTATTTATTTACAATGACTTACAAAACTGAGGTTTCTGCACCTTGCGTCCTGTTCGGCGGATTTGCCACTACATGAGAAAACGTGTGCCCTATTGTTGCAAACGGCTTCCTGTCGAGCTCTTACAGATTGTTTTTCTGGCTTTAATTTATTGAAAACAATTAACTTAGTCATGACTCGATTCTTCAGCTCCGGTCATGGCAATTCGTCAGATTTTTCCTGAATCTGCTGCTCAACAAACTTCGAAAGCGTCCAAGAACTGCAAGACCATTGAATGAATATCCTTTATGACCGGCTTTGTCTCACGCCCCCACAGGACCGACCTTGTCTTTGGCGTGGAAACGGCCGCCCGAGATACCTTGCGATTTGATCCCAAATGGTGGATAAGAAAACTAATGGCCCCGTTTGTCACCATGTCGGCGGAGTCAATCGTTCTCGGTCAGGAATAGCCTTTGCCCCTAACTCTCGCCAAGCTAGGCAACCGTTGGTTCTTTTTCGCCCTATGGGCAGCCGTGCTCTCTGCGCTCTTCGCGAAACCATTGTTTGGTGTCTTTCAGCTTGCTATGCGGGACGACACCTATTCCTACGTACTCCTGATTCCATTCCTTTTTGCATGGCTACTCTATTTGGATCGCAAACAGTCTCTGCCCGCCGTTGCTTTATCCATATGGCCATCAGCAGCATTTCTTGTAATTGGTCTCTTGCTTGCCTTCTCGCCGTCTCGGTGTATCTCTTGCTCATCCACAACCAATTTGAGCCTTTATTCCGCCTCTTTTGTTCTCCTCCTTATTGGCGGCTTTATGTTGATTTTGGGATACGCCAGGGCAAGAGCGTCTGCTTTCTCGCTTTCATTCCTGATCTTTGCGATTCCAATCCCGGAATTCCTGCTTGCTAAGGTCATTTACTGGTTACAAGCAGGTTCCGCTGCAGTCGCTTCAATTTTGTTTGACCTTAGCGGCGCGCCAGTTCTCCGCGAAGGATTCATTTTTCGGCTGCCGAGGATATCCATCGAAGTCGCGCAAGAATGCAGCGGGATCCGCTCAAGCATGGCTCTATTGATTCTTGCGTTGGTACTGGCCCATTTTGCATTCCGGCCATTCTGGAAGAAATTGATCTTTGTTGTGGCTGGGCTCTGCATGATGCTGATCAAGAACGGAATCAGAATCGCGTCACTAACCCTGCTCGCAAACTATGTAAATCCAAATTTTCTCTACGGCAAGCTGCATCACCAAGGGGGAATCGTTTTCTTTTTGATAGGTTTGGCGTTGCTCTTCCCGGTTTTTTGGTACTTGCGTAAGGGCGAGCTTTCCGATGCACCGCAGCAAGTTCTTTCATCAAAGTGACTTGACTTACTACCGGACTCTAACTGCGTCAAATTCCTGGCGAGGCTATTGCTCGGTGCTCTGGTCACCTTTCTTGCTGGATTCATAGCCATAATAATAGCCGCCATATGTATCGCTTTTGGCCACCCGATTTAGGACAACTCCGAGCAGATTCTTTTCGTGAAACTCGGCAGAAGCCTTTGCCGCAAGCTCATACTCGGTAGAACCGGCGCGAACCACAAACAACACGCCATCGCACATGTCAGCCAAGATGCTAGCATCATGCACTGCGAGAGCAGGCGGCGAATCCAAGATGATCCAATCGAATAGTTGCGACATCCTGTCCAGAAGCTGCTTCATCCTCCCGCTATGCAGCAATTCGCTCGGGTTTGTAACGTCACTTCCACCGGGGATGAGGCACAGATTCCCGCCCGCCCCCACTTGTGTTATCAAGAATTCGTCACAGTCGCCGCGCAGGTAATCCGACAGTCCAGGCTTCTCGGGGGCACCCAGATGCAAATGTAGACGAGACGCCCTGAGATCGGAATCAATGAGCAGAACTCGGCGGTCAGCCTGTCGGATAAAGGTTTGTGCCAAATTTGCCGCAACAAAGGTCTTTCCCTCAGCTGGTGTGCTGCTTGTAATCAGAATCTTCTTCAGTTGTTTTGTCGTAGCAATTTGGTACAACCTCGACCGCAAAGTCCTAAATTTCTCCGCACCTGATTGATGTTCCGCTTGGCTGGAAAAAACGCTGGCGGACTGCTCAATTTTCCAATTCGCTGGCTGGCAACGCTTTGCAAAGTCATTGAATCTGGCAACACTCGGATCAACTTTCTGGGGAGGAGCGATATCGACATGCCGAACCTCAGCTGTACGCGGAGTTTCGATCGCCACTTCTCCCGAAAGATCTACCAGGTCGGAAACGGATCGAGTGGTCGCTTGGGCGCTACGTTCTTCCGCAGCTTTCTTCAATGCTTCATGGATCCGGCTCATCTTCTTCTGCTCTTTTCAAAATCCTTATTGCCAGCTCAAACTATTTGTTTTAAAGGACTTAACCATTTCTCCCGAAAGTTTTCGAATCCAAGGCGTGCCCATGCGCCAAAACGTCAAAGCTCGGCACGCTCACCAGTACCGGAAGTTTCAGGCAAAGCTCCACATCGCGCTCCGAATATAATGCCTTGTCGGTAACCGCCAGCAAGTAAAGTATGCCCAAAGAAAGCACCAACCCCGCGCCACCTCCACCTCCCACAAACAACGCTTTCTTCGGAAACGAGGGGCTGGAAGGCAAGCTCGGCGCATCCTGCACTTTGAAAGTCTCACCTTGCTGCTCGTGTTCCAGATGCGTTGCCATCTCCGCGTTCTCCCGCTTCTTTAGCAACTCGTTATAGATATCCGAAGCCGTTTGATAATCGCGCGTCAGTTCCTTCAATTGTTGTTCGATGACTGGACTTGCCTGAAGCCGCCCTTGCACTGTTCGAATTTGTTCCTGGATCTGCGCCTGTCGTTTTGTCAGATCCACGATGCTTAATTCGTCTTGTTTGATTCGGGTTCGCAATTGTTGAAGCGACGGAGGTTCACGAAGTGCAATTTGTGAAGCCGGCGGCGATGTTTTTGTCCCACCTCCGTCTGCCATTCGTCTCTTCAGGTTTTCGATCTGAGCCTTCACCTTAATCACGTCAGGATGCTCGGGAGTGTACTTTGTCAACAAAACCGAGAGCTGCTCCTGGAGAGCAGTCAGCTGTTGCTCCTGCGATTCTGGATTCTCTTGACCAACCTGCGAAGCTTTCCAATTTGCTTCCTGCTGGCCAAGAAGCGTTTCACCCAGAGTCTTGTCTTGTTGAGCTCTGGTCAGCGCCTGGTTTGTCGCATCCAGCTGCGTATTCATCCCGTTCAACAGGCTCAGGTTGGTTTGTTGCGTGTCTGGCAACACAAACGGATGCTCCGTTTTGAACCGAGCGAGCTTCTTGTCCTGTTCGTCGAGTTTCTGCTTCGCTGCATCTACTTGTTCCGTCAAGAATTGCGTCGTCTTGTTGGACTTATCTACGCGATTCGTCGCATTTTGTTCCATGAACATGGACGAGATTTCCTGGCAGATTTGCTGTGCCAGATGCGGATTATCGAACGTCACGCTAACGTTGAATCCGGGCGGTTCCCGGTTCGCTGATCCCTGTAACGGTTCAATCAATTCCACGCTCACAGTAGCCTTCAATTTATCAACCAGATCCTCCATGTGCATTGTCGCGCGAAGTTGCGGATAGAGATTGAACTTATTGATAATCATTTCCAGCCTGGAACGGCTCAAAATCTGTGCCTTCATCGAAGCCATGCGCTGATTCAAGTCATCGGTAATCACAGGCCGGATCAAATCTGTCGGCACCGCCGGCTGCTCAATCAAGACAAGCGTGGAAGAAGTGTATTTCTTCGGGAGAACAAGTGACGCGCCCAGTCCAACGCCAGCCAGTACAATGGTCATAATCGTGGGGATCCACCAATAGCGGCGCAAAATCCGTTTAACATCCGCCAGAGCTATTTCACCGTTCTTGATCATCTTCTACAACCTCTTTAGCGAAGGCCTATCTGTCAGTCTCGGAGCAGGGCTCCACTCCACCTATATCGCCCTAGATGCCGATGCAAGACAGCGGCCACGACCTTGAATAGGCACTTTTCGTCGAATCTTCTCATGTCGAAACAACTGTTGCAATATCAATAACTTACGGAAGCACAAAATAATCACGCTCCCTTGCCCCCGTCAGTCTGACCCCTCTTCACCGCAAAAGTGGAAAAGAAATATCCCTATTATCCCTCCAATTCCACAGCCGTTGCGTTCGCCTACCGCGTCCAGGATTCGCGAGCATCTCGCCCGCATTTGTGAAGACAATAACACCTTTCAATGTGTTGAAAACATTTGCCTTAGTCTGATTCACCAATCGTTCTTGCATCGTGTCCCGAAGGGCAGTAAATTGCTTTCCAACGGGCCATATGAAATTCCACCCTCTTTTTGTGTCTCTGAAGTCTTCATGCGGGTCGGCACTCCGCCTTTCCCTGGTCGGACTATCCTTGCTCGCATTCTGTCTGTCTTCTGGCTGCAAAAAGGATCCTAAAGAATTCTTTGCCAAGGGTAATGAGAGTTTTGAGCAAGGCAAGTATCCGGATGCCCTGATTTATTACGGCCGTGCAATCCAACTGAATCCCCGATTCGCCGAAGCGCACTTCAAGCTGGCGCAAACACACTTCAAAATGAGAAGTTGGCAGGCTGCGTACGTAGAGTATCGCCGGACTGTTGAACTTCAGCCCGACAATTGGCAGGCACAAGTCGAGCTTGGTCATATGGAGCTCGCTGGCGGTCAAAAGAAAGAGGCCAACGATCGCGCCGAACTCATTCTGAAATCCAATCCCACAAATGTCGACGCGCAGTTTCTCCTCGCTGATTCCCATGCTGCTCTTGGCAACATGGCGGCCGCAATAGAAGAAGCCAATACCGGGCTCAAAATGTCCCCGGAGCGGTCTCTTTCCTATTTGAATCTTGCTCAACTATTGGTCCGCTCTGGAAATTTAAAAGAAGGAGAAGCAAATTTTCTAAAGGCTCAGAGCTTGGATCCCAAGTCCCCCATTTCCTATCTGGCGCTTGGCGCACTTTACTTTGACGAGAAGCGTTTTCCGGAAGCGGAGACACAATTCCAATCCGCAATCTCGGCCGCACCCGAAGATCCTTCTCCTCGGGCTTCACTGGCCGGTCTTTATTTTTCTCAAAACCAGCCAGCAAAGGCCGAGCAGGTTCTGACGGACGCCAAGAATCAACTGTCTTCGAATCCTATCGCCTATCGCATGCTTGGCGACTCTTATCTCTCGCGCGGTCTGATCAGCAAAGCTACGGAAGAGTTTGCCTCTCTCTCCGCAAAATATCCAAATGACTTTGCAATCCAAAAGAGCTACGTCCAACTCCTAATTCTTTACAATCGGCTGGACGAAGCTGTTCGATTGAACGAAGGAGTTCTGAAAAAAGCTCCCCAGGATGCCGAGGCTCTCGTTCTCAAGGGACAAATCCTGCTTCGCCAAAACAAAGCCGACGAGGCTCTTGCAACTCTACAAACTGCTGTGAAAAATGCTCCGGATAATGCAGCCGGCCATTATCAACTAGGAGTTGCAATGGCCGCGAAAGGCAACAGCCAACAGGCTGAAAGCGAATGGCGTGAAGCTGCCCGCCTGCGGCCAAACTATCTGGAAGCATGGTTGGCACTTTCCAAACGAGCCTCGCAGAAGCAGGATTGGAAAGATTTGGAAGATCTCAGCACTACTCTTAAGAAATACGCTCCAAACAGCCCAGAGGGTTATCTTTACCACGCAACTGCGCGTATGAATCAAGGCGATCCTGTCGGCGCGGAGGCAGATCTGATGAACCTCCAGCGCATCTCTCCGAAAGGACCCCTTTACTTTGAAAAAATGGGGGAACTGCGCCTGATTCAACGCCGTTATCCGGAGGCCGAATCTTTTTTCCGCCAGGCTTTGCAGCGCGATCCGAACGCCATTAACCCCATTGTTGGTTTGGTTCGCTTAGACGCTGCCACCAATAAGCTCGCAGACGCGGCAACTTTGGTTCAGGAGCAAATCAAGCGCAGCCCTGAATCTGTTGCGCTTTACGTGGTTCAGTCTGACATCCAAGTCCAGCAGAAGAAACCGGAGATGGCAGAAGCTTCTCTAAATCGCGTTCTGGAATTGGACAAAAACAATCTTGCAGCCACATCCCGGCTGGCGCAGCTTTACGAAGCAAACGGTCAATTCGAAAAAGCGATTACCTTTTATCAGCGTTGTATCGAGCTTTCGCCACGCGACACGCGTTTGCAGGTGGCGTTGGGCGGAACCTACGAAAAGGTCGGCAATTGGCAACAAGCACAGTCCACCTATCAAAAGGTTCTGTCAATCGCTCCAGAAAATCCGCTGGCGGCCAACAACCTTGCCTACCTGCTCCTCGAACATGGCGGCAGCCCCAGCGTCGCTCTTACGCTCGCTCAGACCGCGCGCAAAGGGCTCCCGAATACTCCCAACTCGGCAGACACGCTAGGTTGGGCCTATTTCAACAACAGTGCCTTTTCCGTCGCCGTCCCACTATTTGAAGAAGCCGTGAAAGCCAACCCAAACAATCAAACCTATCGCTATCACTTGGGCCTAACCTATCAGAAATTGAACAACCCCGATCGAGCAAAGGCCGAGTTGGAAAAAGCCATCTCGATCAATCCAAATTCTCCTGTCGCTGAACAGGCACGCCGTCTTCTATAAAATGAGAATCGGGCTTAGACGCAAAGGTCCGGGCCCGATTCAATTCGCCTGTTTAATACCGGAGAATCAGGGAATCACGGCCGCTGCTTCGTTGGAATACGTACTTTCATTGCCGTTCGTATCCACTGCCGTTGTTACGTAGTAGTAGGTAGTGGCGCTCTGGACGCTGCTGTCCGTATAGCTCATAACAGGAACCAGGGAGCTGTTGATCTTAACGTAGCCGTTCCCGCTCGATGTGCTCCGGTACACGTTGAACCCGGAGATTGTCGATCCCGAGTCGTTCCAGGTCAGACTTACCGTGTGCGAGATGACTTGCACGCCAGTGCCGGATAGCGGGATCGTCGTCGGTGAACCTGTCGCGTTGCTGGTCACTGTCACGGTTCCATTCAACGTTGCCGCGGTGGCTGGATTAAATATTACGCTGAACGTCAGGCTCTGGCCAGGATTCAAGGTTACCGGTGCTCCCGCTCCACTCAGCGTGTATCCCGTGCCGCTGACGCTGATCTGAGAGATTTGCACGTTCGAGTTGCCCGTGTTCGTGATGGTCACATTCTTAGTAGACGACGTGCCTGTGTTCACGCTTCCAAAGGCAAGGCTTGAGGAGCTGAACGAAAGTGTTTGTGTTACGGCTACGCCTGTTCCGCTCAGCGCCACGGTCGTCGGAGAATTCGGTGCATTGCTCACTATGTTGACCGTTCCAGTCAGGCTTCCCACTGTCGTCGGCGCAAATACCGCGTTGAACGTTACGCTCGCTCCTGGTGCGACCGTACTCGGAATGCTGAGCCCGTTCACCGTATAGCCCACTGCGCTGATGCTCACCTGTGAAATCGTCAGCGAGGCCGTTCCGGAATTAGTAACAGTGATTGCTTGAGACTTCGTCTGTCCGTCCACGACGCTTCCAAAGTTGAAGCTCGCTGGGCTCACAGTCAGCCCAGCCTGCACGCCCGTGCCAGACAGCACAATCGTCGCCGGTGATCCCGTCGCATTGCTGGTCACCGTTACACTGCCGCTTGCGCTCCCTGCCGCAGTCGGAGTGAACACGACTCCAAACGTAAACGTCTGCGACGGAGTCAGTGTCACCGGTACGCTCGCCCCGCTCAGCGTATATCCCGTACCGCTAACAGTGATCGACGAAATCTGTACGTTGGTGTTGCCCGTATTGGTAATCGTTTCGTTCTTTGTGGACGATGTTCCCGTATTTACATTTCCAAAGGCAACGCTCGTAGAACTAAACGAAAGCGTCTGCGTCACTGCTACGCCCGTTCCACTCAACGCCACCGTCGCGGGCGAATTTGGCGCGTTGCTCACGATATTAACCGTTCCAGCGAGACTCCCCGCCGTCGTGGGTGCAAATACGGCGTTAAACGTCGCAGTCGCTCCGGGTGCTACTGTCGTCGCGCTGAGCCCGTTCACGGAATAGCCCGCAGCATTGATGCTCAACTGCGAAATCGTCAACGATGCCGTTCCCGAGTTTGTAATCGTAAAGGCTTGTGACTTTGTTTGCCCGTCAATGACGCTCCCAAAATTGAAGCTCGTGGGGCTTACCGTCAATCCAGGCTGAACTCCAGTACCGGAGAGTGAAATCGTTGCCGGTGAGCCGGTCGCATTGCTCGTCACTGTCACGCTGCCGCTCGCGCTCCCCGTTGTGGTGGGTGCGTAAACAACCCCAAACGTAAACGTCTGCGACGGAGTCAGTGTCACCGGTACGCTTACCCCGCTCAGCGTATACCCCGTACCGCTAACAGTGATCGACGAAATCTGTACGTTCGTGTTGCCCGTGTTGGTGATTGTCTCGTTTTTTGTGGACGATGTTCCCGTGCTGACATTTCCAAAAGCAAGGCTTGTAGAGCTAAAGGAAAGCGTCTGCGTCACTGCAGTGCCGGTTCCGCTCAATGCGACAGTCATAGTTGGATTCGTTGGGTCGTTGCTTGTGATGGAAAGGCTCCCAGTCGCTGCGCTTGCCGTTGTAGGGCTGAAGGCTAAAGAGACAGAGGATGATTGGCCTGCGCTGATGACCTTCGGAGTTGTAATGCCGCTGAATGTAAATCCGGCGCCCGAAACCGATACGCCAGAAACTGTCAGATCCGAACCGCCCGTGTTCGATATTGTCAGGCTAGAAGTTCCCTGCGAACCCACCGAAACACTGCCAAAATTCACTGAGCTATTGCTTAAAGAGATTTGCTGGCTTGTCGTCACTCCTGTGGCTGATAGATTCACCACCACGGGTGCCGTACCGGTGCCACCCAGTACGGAAAGTGTGCCGTTCACAGGCCCACTAGCGGTCGGGGTTACACTGACTGTCAGACTGCCGGATTGCCCAGCTGCCACAGACATCGGCAGGCTGATTCCGCTCACCGTAAATTGTGAATTGGAAACCGTCGCCTGGGTCACCGTGACCGCCGCCGTTCCAGCATTTGAGATAGTCACAGTTTGATTACTGGACTTGCCAACGCCCACATTTCCGAAACTGACTGCCACAGGACTAAGTTGAAGTGATGCCGAGCCTGCGGTCACGATACCCGTGCATCCGGACAGAACCGTCACAAAAAACAAGGCAGCAACTAGAAGGAGAGGCTTCCAGCTTTCTTGCAAATTTATGGACCGGCGATTGCCCGCGATCCCAAATCCTTTTGTCTCCCCCAGGCGCATTTCCCTTACCCTCCATTCGTTCTCTACATTCACGATCGAGGGTAAGTGCCTGATGTGTGGCTCGACTACTGGCGTGAGGGACAGATATGGGACAGCTGAATCGCCTGTCCGCCAGGCAATTCTCTACCTGCCCTTTAGTTTGTGTGCAGATTTGCGCCTAGAATATGGTTCTTCCTGCTCGCCAGGGAATCCAATCTAACCGTTTTGGCCTTGTTGTTGAGCGAGAACTGATTTGAAGGGAAAACGATACGGGGCAAAATGAAGAAATTCTGGTGGCTGAAATTTGTTGGCGCGTTTGTGCGGCTCGAAAATTGTTCTTGATAATGAAGGACTATTCGATCTAACTCAATCCTTGATTCTGATGTATCGCGGCACGTCGTGAAACTAGCCCCGCATCCCGGATCTTATAAATGAGCGCGCGGTAGCTTATCTTGAGTGCCTGCGCCGTCTTCCTTCGGTTCCATTGATTGGCCCGAAGCGACTCCAAAATCACTTTCTTTTCCATTTCTTGAATCACGTCTTTTGCGATTCGTTTTAGCGTCACCTGTTTCGCGCCTGTCAAATTGTCGTTCGCGAGGTTCTGTGCGCGTTTCTTAGGCATTTCTTGGTGTACTGACGCTTCCGGCCCCAAGAGAACATACCTTGCTACACCGTTAGAAAGCTCTCGAATATTTCCCGCCCAAGGAAGGCTCCTTAGGTACACAAGCATTTCTGGCGGAAACGCATCGGATTTTAGTTCGAATTGTTTTTCAAATTGTTGGCGAAAATGTTCTGCAAGGGTTGGAATATCGTCTTGGCGGTCTCGCAGCGGCGGCATCCTTAGTCGGAATACTTGTATTCGATAGAGCAAGTCTTGCCGAAATCGCCCTTCCCCCATCTCCTTTTCCAGGTCCTTGTTTGTTGCGCAAATCAGCCTGCAATCTACTTTTCTTTCGACCATGTCTCCAATTCTGGAAAACGTGCCATCCTGCAAGAAGTGGAGCAGTTTGCTCTGGAGGTTCCAGTCCAAATCGGCAATCTCGTCCAGGAATAACGTGCCCCGATGCGCTCTTTCCACGCGGCCGGGTTTGACCGCACTTGCTCCTGTGAAAGCTCCCTTTTCGTATCCAAATAACTCGCTTTCCAGGAGCGTTCCTGGAATCGCAGCGCAATTCACCTTTACAAATTCACCCTGCGCATATTCCGACTTGGCATGGATCCACCGCGCCAACGCCTCCTTGCCTGTCCCGCCCTCCCCGCTCAGAATGACTGGTACATTCGTCCGGCAGATCTTCTCCGCCTGCAATTTGATCTCAAGCATGGAGGGTGCGCGACCAAATAGGATTTCATCCGGAAGGATGTTGGCTGAGGCTTTCTGCTGAACCCTCTGTGTAGTTTGGTCCGTAGGCATAATTCGTTGGCATAAAGAATTTGCACATAGGCATCCAAACCACGATTCAGATGGATTAGGAAATATCACACAAAGAGTTTGTCAAGTTAAACAAAACAAGACAGTTAGCCAAGATAATGCTCTAGGAGTTTTAGTACTTACTCCGAGCTCCTTTTGACTGCCTTGGCACTCCGTGGGAAAACTCCAGCACACTTCAGGGAAGGAACGTTCTCACTATCGCTATCTTCAACCGTCGGATTCAGTCCTTGTTGATTCTTGTTCAGTGGGGAAGTCTGTGGCAGCTTTAGGTCAAAACAAGCAATGGATGTGACTTAGGCCCGCTCGGTTTCTCCACGAATGATATCGTATCGTTCTATTACGGCTGCCACGCCCATACGAACCTCGCCGTCCTCGCCCCTTCGTTCAACACGCACGACTTTCCCCATCGCGCGCACGAACACTTCGGAACTATGTGTGACCTCCGCCGGCAGCGTCAAAGTAATGTCCAATTCAGACCCCGCCTGCAAATCCTGATCAATAACAAAGTAGAGTCCGCGCGTTGAAATATCTCGCGTCTTCCCATTCTGGTTTCCCGTCGTGCGCTCTTTGGGAATCCTAACAATAATTGGCAAGGAAAGATCGTACCGCCGGGCGTTGCGCCTGTCCGACATCAAGCTCATCCGTCACCTTATCCACGGCCGCGGACGGTCTGGCCGGCATTCTTTTATCATTAAGCTAGCGCTTTCTCAAGGAGGAAACACTATTCCGTTCCCCTGCGGGCATCCCGCAAAGAGGGCTCACTAAAGACGTGTCCAGCAAATTAAACTTGCGGTGCAGGTTATACAAAGGAATTAGATGTGACTGTGCAAACTAATCGTTTCTGCCGGCCGCAATGGGAGCAGGATCCGCAACAGCAGCCGATCGACGACTCCGCGGCGTATCCAAATTGAACTGTCTCATCTTGTAGAGCAGCGCTTTGTAGCTGATTCCCAGCATTTTGGCTGCGTCTTTGCGGCACCAACGCGTCTTTTCCAGAGCGTCGGCGATTGCTTCCATCTCGGCTTCATCTTTCAGGCCGCGTACCAATGCCTTCAGTCCTTGTTCGCGAGGCACTGCTACTTCTTCCCGAGGCGAAGTCCTCTGCCTCGTCGAAGACATCTCCACCAATTCCCGCAAGCTGCCTTCATCGTCCTCGAGAATCACGTATCGCTTCACGAAGTTTTCTAGCTCGCGCAGATTCCCCGGCCAGGGATAATTCACGGCCGCATCGAGCAAATGCTTCGAAGGCTCAACCGCAGGTTTTCCAAATTTTTCCGCATACTTGGTCAGGAAGTGTCGGAACAGCAATGGGATTTCTGTCGTCCGTTCCCGCAGCGGCGGAACCAGGATCGAGAGCACATTCAACCGGTAATAAAGGTCTTCGCGGAATCGCCCGGTCTTCATCGCTTCATGAACGTCCACGTTCGTCGCCGCCAGCACGCGCACGTCCGTATCGATCATGTTCCGCCCACCAAGCCGCGAATACTGATGATCTTGCAATACATGCAACAGTTTTGCTTGCAAGTGCGGGCTCATCTCCGCAATTTCGTCCAGGAAAATCGTTCCCTTGTTAGCCAACTCGAATTTTCCCGGCTTCGCCCGCACCGCTCCTGTAAACGCGCCTTGTTCGAATCCGAACAATTCCGATTCCAGCAGTTCCCCGGGCAGAGCCGCGCAGTTCACTTTCACAAATGGCTGCGTCCGCCTCTTTGAGCGCAGGTGAATCATCCTGGCAACGACTTCCTTGCCGACCCCGCTTTCACCACAAACAAAGACGGGCACATCTACCGGGGCAATTTGCAGGATCTGCTGCCGGATTCGCACCATCTGCGGACTCGCCGCTAGAAAGCTCAGATCTTCCGTCACTTGATCACAGTAATCGCGCAGCGCCTGGTTTTCCGTCGCAAGCTGCTTTTTCTGGCGTGACTTCAGCATCGCCGCATCCAGCTCGGATTTCTCAAATGGCTTTGTCAGGTAATCATGCGCGCCCAGCCGAATCGCTTCCACGACGACGCCTACTTCGTTTGAACATGAGAGCATGATTACATTTAGGCTGCGGTCAATTTGCAAAAGCTCCTGCAGCGTCTCAATGCCGCCCATCTCTGGCATTAGCACATCGAGGATAATGAAGTCTGGCCTGTCTCCGTTCGCGACCTTCGCAATCGCTTCAGGGCCGCTGCTGACAGCCTCCACCTCAAATCCTTCTACTTCCAGAAGTGTCTGCAAATACTTGCGGATACTCGGTTCATCGTCCACGACCAGAATTTTTTCTTTCTCCGCCATCTTGCTTCCTCTCAGTCTTGTCTCTTCAGCCTCTTCTAACTACTACTCGATGGGTAATAGAAAATGGAACGTGCTGCCCCGCTTCGCTTCACTCTCGACCCAAATCTTTCCTCGGTGCGCCTGGACCAATCGTTTCGCGATCGCCAATCCCAATCCCATTCCCGATGTATTTCGGTCCACTCGCACAAAGTCTTCAAAAATCTCCTGATGATGCTCCGGCGCGATTCCTGACCCTGAATCCGAGACGCTCACTTCTACGCTGTTTGGGCGCGGCAACCGGAATCGTCGTCGTTCCTGCGCTGGCGCGACTTCGGCCACTCGCCTCTCCCAAAAGTGTGGCTTGGCTACAAGGGTAACTGTGCCGCCCAACGGCGTATGCTTTAACGAGTTATCCAATAGGTTTGCCGCCGCCTGCTGCACTTTCTGATAGTCAAATCGAAATGTGGGAATGGAAGGATCAAGATTAACGTCGAGCCGGACTCCCTTTCTTTGGAATGCTTCGGACCATCTCTTCGCCATCTCATCCAGGCAATCGCGCAAATCATTCTCTCTGAGCTGCAACACCAGCTTTCCGCTTTCGAGCGCTGAATAATTCAGGAACATTGAAACCAATCGCACCAGCCGCTCGCAGCTCTCTTTTGACTCCTCGAGAATGTCCTTTTGTTTTTCAGTCAGTCGGCCCAGCGATCCCGTTAGTAAGAGATCGTAGTAACCCTTGATGACGGCAAGTGGCGTCTTCAATTCATGCGCTGCCGACGCCAAAAAGACTGTTTTCTGGCGATTTACTTCCTGCAATTTCAAATAGGCGGCAAGCAAATTCCGGTAAGTGATTTCCCGTTCCTGCAATAATTCTTGTACCGTCAGCTGTGTCGCTGCGTCCACGGCAGGACTTGCTGCCGCTTGTTCAAATTGCAGCAACAGCCATTCTTGCTCGGGAATGCGTTGCACTGTGGCGAGAAATTTGTTTGTACCCGAAACAATCTCAAGCTGAATTTCTGGGGAGCCATTCTCAATCTTCTGCAACAACGCCTCGGGCGTCGCCTTCAAAACGTCGCCGATCAGATTTGCTTCGCGAAAATCGGGGTGACCGAGGGAAGCCAGGCATTCCCGGCCACGCAGATTTGCTATGACGATTCGGCCATCAAGCTCGAAAACCAACAACCCCTTGTCTACAAAATCCAGGAGCGCTTTGACTCCAGCCAAGGATACTGTACCTGCACTAGCCACTTCGGGGGACACGGTGGTACTTTCCATCTCCATCACTTCGGCCTCTACGCCCAGAGTGGCAAAAATTTTCCCTTGGCTGCGACATGCTCTCAGAGGAGTATTCGACTGTCAATGGTAAATCCGTTCCACTTGCACATTATGGGAAATGACCTTTCCATATCTTCCCGCGCTTAAGGGAAATCTCTTGCACTATTGTTGGTGCGTGCCACTAGACAATTGATTTCAAATAGTTTATAGCTACAATTCCCGGAATTGGTCTGGCCCTCCAGATGCATCAAACCGTACTAGTTCCCTGGTACCAAGAAGGCTAACTGTGGAAACCAATGCCGCGAAGACAAGGCAGATAGTGAACAACCCTATCCAGCGTCGGTTTCCTCGCATCCGCCTCCAGATCCCTATTTTTCTTCGGGGTCAGGACGCGTCTGGCGTCGACTTTGTCGAGCTCACAAAAACGCTGAATATTAGTGCCTCTGGGGCCTGTATCGCTTCAACGCACTTGCTACGGCCGGACCAAGTCGTTCATCTTACGATCCCGACTCCTGCCCCTGCCTCCTCAGGTTTGGTTCCTAACGAAACACCGCCCATTACCGCCAAAGTTCTTCGTCAACAGGCCGCTGGAGAGTTACGCCTTTTCGGGGTGGAATTCCTCAAGACCCTCGAATAAGAAGGGAAGGCAAACTTCCACTTCTTCCCCAACGGCGACCATCCGGGGGTTTACCTGGATTCCTTTTCAAGTGGCTACGCCTCTCTTTCTCTTGACACAACAGCACCTTTTTCAATACTTTACAGCGACACACTGTCCCCGATTTCGGGTTTTGCCGCCAACACAAAATCGTTGGCTTTGGTATCCGGTTTGCTCCTTGGTTTGTTTTGAATAGTTTCTCTTGTCAGGCTTTCCCCAACCCCCGCGGGGACAGGCAGAGGTTAGGCTCATATCTAATTTGCCCAGTCCCGGTTCACCGGTCGAATTTCGTTCGTCAGCCGCTGGCAACTTTCTCGAGATAATCGCCGAGACACTCCAGCCGCTGGACCATTCTGCGCGCGCCCAATTCCTTCGCGGCTTTTTTCGTGCTTTAACTCATCTCGATCTTTCCGAAGAGAAATCTGCGCAGCTTTGGGACGAAATCCTTTTGCGCCAACAAATGCTTGCCGGCCCTTCGGGACAACACGTCTCCCTCCAAACCGCGTTCGTAGATGTATTCATCTCTTCCGGTCTTCTTCGCTTTCCACTTCTCATCGAGCGCGACGATCTGAAGAAAATAGAACTCAGCGCAGTCACCGATCCGCTCACCGGTCTCCACAATCGTCGTTTGTTTCAGGAAACTTTTGAAAAAGAACTCAATCGCGCCAGACGTTACGCGTACCCTCTGAGTCTGGTCACTCTAGACCTTCATCGCTTTAAGGAAGTTAACGATCAGCTTGGTCATCCCCGCGGGGATGACGTCTTGCGCGCCGTTGCTTCTACGCTCCGAAAAACTCTGCGTACGTCTGACTCCGCATTCAGGGTCGGCGGCGACGAATTTTCGCTTCTCCTCCCGCAAACCGACGCGCCACAAGCCTTTGCCCTCAGCAAGCGTATCAGCGTCATTTTTTCTGAAGTCCTACAGACTCTACAAATCTCGATTCAAGTCACTATGGACCACGGCATCGCCACGTATTCCGCAGATGGCGAAACCCCCGAGCAACTTGTTCAAGTTGCTGACCAGCGGCTCTATCAGTTAAAGCACGCCAATCATGCCAATTCTGTCGGTGAACCCGCGAAGAAAACGGAACCTACTCCGCAACCAGTAGTCCCTCCCGCTCCGCCCTTCACCGGAATTCCTAGCACTCCCACGCAAGAATCTTTCCCGGCCGTCGGGCCAGCGAAGCCGGAAAAATCCGCCCCTATCGAAATCCCCAGCCCGGCACCACCCTCGGAAAGTTCGCTTGCGGCGGCTGTCTCCGCTGCCGCAGTTTCCACGCTTCCCGCAATTTCCGTGGCGACCTCCGGCATTCAATCCCGTCCCACTTTCGCCGTCCAGCGGAAAGCCGAGCGCGTCTCTATGACCGGTACGAACGCCTACGCTGTATTGGGCGAAGCCTCCTCGCGCCGGGCGAAGGTCCTCGACCTTGGCTTCGGCGGTGTGGCCCTCGAACTCGATTCAGAACAACGTCTTCCTGACAATTTCCTCGCTATTCTTCACGTTCCGATACTTCCCCCTGTTCGCGTCAATCTTAGGCCTGTTTGGTCCCGTCCCACTCAGGACGGCAGCCTCCGCGTCGGTTGCTGCTTTGTGGCCTAGGCCCATTTGCACAGTTTTATCCACATTTTTGCCCCTTTAACCACATTTTCATCTCAATCTAACTCACCTGCCCTGTTGAGGCTGCCAGTCGGGACAGGGTAACACCCTGTACCAATCCTGTACCTAAGACAAATTGTGTCGCCACATTTCCGACCGCTATCTTGGTGCACATGAATGTGGTGATGCACCAGCTTTCACGCAGCGAGGGAATTCGACGCAACGTCCCCGCAGTCGTTTTGTGCTTTCTTGTGACACTTTTCGTGGGCTTGGGACTCTCCGGCTGTGCCGGCGTCGCGCAGCAGCAGACTCCTCCCTCTCCGCAGATCTCCGTTGTGCCTAGTTCAATCGTTTTCAACAATGTGGTCGTCGGCCAAAAAAGCTCACAGACCGTTCAAATTTCCAACACGGGCACGGCCAATTTGAACGTCACAGGCATCAGTCTCACCGGCTCCGGCTTCTCTTTGAGCTCTATCGCCGTGCCGTTCCAGCTCGCTTCCGGCGCCAACATGAATTTCACCGTTTCCTTCACTGCGTCCTCTACGACTACTGCAAATGCCACGCTCACCATTACGAGCGATGCCCCCGGCTCACCCATGAGCGTCACAGTGCAGGGCACAGGACAAACCGCTTCCGCTTCCTGGCAGATATCTCCGACTTCGATTACATTTCCTAACACAACCCTGCAAAACACCCAGACTCAGAGTGCATCCCTTAAGAACAACGGCAATGTTTCGGTAACCATCAGCACTGTGAACCTGACTGGAACAGCGTTCAGCACTTCTGGCTTGTCCTCGGGAATGACGCTTTCTCCGGGTCAGCAAGTCAATTTTCAGGTTTTGTTCAAGCCAACCGTCGTCGGCAGTACATCGGGCAATCTGACGGTTTCGAGTTTGGCTGTTTCTTCCCCACTCACCATGAATTTATCGGGCTCTGGCGTTAACGCCGCCGTTCAACACACTGTGACGCTTACCTGGAACGCGAGCACCGGCGTCGTGGCTGGCTATCACGTCTATCGCGGCGCGGCTTCGGGCGGTCCCTATTCATTGCTCAACCCAACAACTCTAGATGCTTCGACAAGCTACACCGACGCAACCGTCCAGTCCGGTTCTACTTATTTCTACGTCGCCACTTCAGTTGATACCTCCGGCTCGGAGAGCGGTTACTCCAACGAAGCCTCGGCCGTCATTCCCAATCCCTGATTTCGATCCGGATTCCCGCCGACTTCTTCGAATCGCCAATTTGGCAACTACCCTAGCTTCCCTTACAATGTTAGTTTGCCTAGCGACCTAGCGACGCGGTTGTAGCACCCCATTTGGGTAGCCGCGCAGACCGGCCGCATTAGAATGGAGAATCATGAAACCTGGAATTCACCCCGACTATCATTCAGTCACTGTGCATTGTGCTTGCGGCAATACATTCCCGACACGCTCCACCATCAAGGGCGATATGCTGCGCGTCGAAATCTGCTCCAATTGCCACCCGTTCTTCACGGGCAAGCAGAAGCTCGTGGACACAGCTGGCCGCGTCGAGCGTTTCCAAAAGAAATACGCCAGCGCACAATCTACCGCAAAAAAGTAAATTTCTTTTTCGTTTGAGATTCACTGGGAGAAGCGCGCTTCCCCGGACGCGTTTTCTCCCGTCTGTGTCTTTGTTCCTCCAGCGTGTAGAATAGCGTTCCATCGTGGCCACCCAATCGCGCATGTTTGAGGGCGCACGCCCCATCGAATCCGTCGAATCAGCACCGCCCCGCGTCACCCTCCGCAATTTTTTCAGCCATCCCTTCGACTCGGCAATTGCTGCGGCGCGCACCTGCTACGCCGACCACCTTATCACTCCGGAAGAAATCACGGAAAAACAGCGCCTCAACATCGGTGCAGCCACTTTTAATAGCGGCCATCACACCGTCTTCCAGCACGCCACCTTCGAATTCGGCCTTGAAAACGTCAGCCGCCAGTTCGTCTGGTCCTTCCTTCACGCGCATCCTTTTTACAATTCCGAACAGCAAAGCCAGCGCTACGTCCGCATGGATCGCGTTCAAGCCTATGTTCCGCCCGTCGACCTCTACTTCAACGAATCGGCCAAAGAAATCTACGAACAAGCCATCGCCCACGCTTGGAACTATTACCGCGAACTCTCCGCGCTCCTCATAGCCGACACGCGCGCCATCCTTGCTGACATCTGGCGCGTCGGCCCCAATTCCAACCCCAAGCACATCCAAAAAATCGAGCGCTCCGCCGAAAAGCGCGCCATCGAAATCGCGCGCTACGTTCTTCCCGTCGCGGCCCACACCACTATGGTGCACACCATCTCTGGCATCGTTCTTCATCGGCTCTGGCGCATGGCCGCGGCCTCGGACACTCCCAGTGAAACTCGCGCCGTCGTCGGCGCCATGGTCTCTCTGGTCAAAGAACTAGACCCGCAGTTCTTCGAGCGCTTCGGCATAGAACCTCTCGACGAGCTTCCCGAATTTAGGGACTCAACCACCATCTCTTCTGTCGGCGAAGCATTCGCCCGCGAATTCGATGCCAAGCTAGAGGGAAAAACTTCCAAGCTCGTGGACTACTCACCAAACGCAGCTCGCATCATCGCCGAATCCTATCGCGCCGTCCTTGGCCTCACAGAATCGCAATGCCCCGACGCAGAGGCCCTCGATCGCCTTCTCAATCCTGCCAAGAATCTCTATCGCCTCGAAACGCTTAACGTCGGCGTCCACGCGCCCATCATGCGCGCCCTGCAACACGCCAATTACACCTTCGCAAAAAGAATCTCCCACACTGCTGATTCACAAGACCAGCGCCACCGCATGGTCCCCGGCTCTCGCCCGCTTCTCACCCTCGCCGACACACGCGAGCCCGACTTCATCACACCGCAGCTCCTCAAGGAAAATCCCCGTGCCCTCGAAGTCTATGAGCGCGCCATGCATGACGCCTGGTCCGCAAAAAATGAACTCCTCGATCGCGGCGTCTCTCCCGAAATCGCGCTCTATCTTCTTCCCAACGCTAAATCCATTCGCCTCGTCGAAACCGGCTCGCTTCTCCATCTTCTTCACAAATGGACCATGCGCACTTGCTTCAACGCGCAGGAAGAAATCTACGCAGCTTCCATGGACGAAGTCGCCGAACTTCGCCGCGTCCATCCCGAACTTGCCAAATACGTCGGCCCACCCTGTCACATTCGCGCCGGAATCACCACCCCCATCTGCACCGAAGGCTCTCACTTCTGCGGCATCAAAGTCTGGCTCGACTTCCCCAACGTCATTCGCCGCATCTAGCACAATCCCTAAAGCCTGTCATTCCGAGCGCGGTTTTTGCCCG
>JACXTT010000453.1_pt1 | contig 69713 bp, 67 predicted proteins | sample 9270951 | NCBI WGS metagenome assembly JACXTT01 (sample SAMN15532306, study PRJNA645909) | rock metagenome | isolation source: weathered quartz diorite | place: Puerto Rico | collected 2017-06-21 | reverse complement strand
TGGATGGTTTGAGTTCGAGGACTCAAGTGCACCCACTTACCAATCGCGATTTTACCGGATTGCTCCCCCATAAATGAACTCGTCAATATGCTACCGGACGGCAGCGGCGCGTGACGTTGTCGAGGTGGCGTCGTACCGAGGTTTCAAAGCCTCCTCAGAACGAAGTTCCACGAGTCCACTTGGGATCGTCTTCCAAATGCAGAATCATCCTGGTGTTTATTGGCACTTGTCCGCGTAAGCCCATGTGACTGGAAAGTGAGTCAGTCAAGCAAGCGAAATCTTCGTGTAAACGCCTACAGATTGAGGAATACGCTATCGCACAATGAAGAAAAGCGCCAACGGTGAAGTCGGCGCCTGTAACTCAGTTGGAAAACCAGCCCAACTGACGCAAAGAACAAAACTTTGGGTTGCCCACTATGACGTGGTCCAACACCTCGATCTTCAGAACCTGTCCCGCGCGGATGAGGTCGCGGGTCACTTTGAGGTCGGCCTCAGACGGCTCCGGTTCGCCCGAGGGATGATTGTGGAGGAGGATCAGGGCCGCAGCGTTAGCCACGACCGCGGCGCGGAAGACCTCGGCGACATTCACGAGCAGCGTATCCTTTGTCCCCAGGGTGAGCAGTTGGTGCCCTTTGACGAGACGGCGGGTATTGAGCAAGAGCACTGCAAGGCACTCGCGCTCAACATCGAAATATTGGCTCGTGGCAATATGCCGGTGCCAGTACTCGACTGCTTTTTCGGGTGTGTCGCAGAGGAGCATCTCCTCTGGTACCGGGCACTCGCGCAGCGCCGACACCTTGTACTCTTTCGGATTGAACGGTTTCATAACGCATCCACGTAATCCCAGGGATAAACAGGGCTGGCATCGCCGATTCCGCGAAATGCGGCGCGAACACCCTTCGGCAAACCAAGCCAGAGCCGGTAGGCGACCTGCTGGTCTTCGAACCGGTCAACCCGACCGCCCGGGTGAAAGATACGAGCTGTGGTGGTATCACCTTGTCCAGCCAGAGTGTGCAGGAGTCCGGTCTCCGGGTCTCTCGGACCCTCGGCCATCAAGCCTCGCCACTCATCGAGCCAGACGAACCCGTACTGGTTTGCTTGCGTTTCGTAGTTCTTTCCCGGAATCTGGCGGCTGTGCCGAAGCCAGTGAAAGGCCTCGTGACCGGCGAGCCAGACAAAGGCTTCTTCCTTCGTCTGGAACTTGTCCTCACGCCAAACCCATTCCCATTGGATGTTACCAATTCTGCGCGTGCCGATGGCATGCCTGACCTGGGATGGGAACTCCATCACAGCTATCGACACACAGCAGCGAATCCGGTAACCGAGCTTCTTCCTCCGATTCGGGAACGTGCACCGGCCCCAAGTGCCGTGCGTTGACGTTCGGCCGGTCCGGTCATAGAGCCGGAAGTATTCGAGCGTGCGGGTGTCGAATTGGTCCAGCTTGCGCTGGAGGAATTCGAAACAGCAGACACCCAAGGTCGCGTGAACCTGCAATTTCATGTGCTTCATGCAAAATCTCCTTTCTTGCTGGGTTGAAAACGAACTTTTGGATCCCACAGCCAGCGTAGAACAAAAGGGTTAACCACCAAGAAGGGCACCCGTGCTTTGCACGGCAATGGGCCAGAATCTCCCCCTCCGTCACAAAAAAAAGAGCGACCCGAATTCGGATCGCTCGCGTAGACTTACGCCTCGTTTCCGGAGCCATGGGCGAGTGCACGCCTCACCTCCGGGCGCAACGATGCTTTGGCGACGGGGAATTGGAGGCCGGTGTCGCAACCGAAGGCATCGAGTTGGCAGAAGAGGTAGAAACGGGTGCAGCCCGTTTCAAAGACGCGGAATCTGCAGCAACGAGAACGCACCGTAGCGACGTACTGTTTGACTTGCATCTCTGGCCTCATGCGGCCAGCTCCACAGTCTCTGCTTTGCCGTCGTTGGAATCGCTCCCGTGGCGTTGAATCCCGCAGGCTTCGTCGAGAACGTCGTGCAGGGCGCGGGTACGCTTCGGCAGACGCCACAGGTCGCCTTTGATAATCTCTGTGGCCGTGTTGAACGCGCGCCAGGCGGACTTTCCCGTCTGGACGAACTCCGGATGCCGAGGCTCGCGCCATTCCTTGATGAATTTGGGGATGTCGAGGAGGCCCAGTGCTCCGGCGTCCCACAAGCGGATCGCCAGGTCGTTAGCGTCTTTGTCGCTCAGCTCCCACCGCTTATACGTTTCAAACGTCACCGACTGCGCCGCAAAGCGCATGGGGAGCATCGAAACCGTTTCGCTGATCATCCACGATAGGTCCCGCAACATACCGGCGGTGTGCTTGCGCTCAAACGTAACTTCTCCCTGAAAACTGAGATTGTCACACACAAACACCGCAGCGCCGATGCAGACGCCGTTGGCGAACGATTTGTCGTAACTGGTTCTCAGGCCCAGCACGCAGCGGTAATCGGTGGAAACGAATCCGGGCATGGAGAGCGCCAGGAGCCCGAACAACCGTTGCCCTTCCTTGGCGAGTGCAAGCCGCTCCTCGGTGATTTTGATTCCCTCAACGGCGAGTTGTTTCTCGATGCGAGTGATGAACGATTCGTACGGGAGGGGGGCGTACGTCGCGGTGGCCGCTGGAGCGGGCACCGCGAAGACTTCTTCGCGAGTCTTGAGTTGGCCGCCGCAGTGCAACATGAGTTCTGTCATATAGTTTTTCCTTTCTATTGGTTTGGTTGAAAAAGAACCTCCTTGGAACTGATCTCAGCTTATGGCGCCTGAACGTTTTTCCAAGGGGAGCAATCCTGCCGATCACCGCAAGCGATGCGCGTGATTCCCTCCATGCAAAAAAGAGCGATTCAGAATGAATCGCTCGTGTAGGGTTGAGGCTAGTCCTATTGGCAGCCCAGGCAACGCCGGATTTCGCGGTCCGTGATTGTCCACGAATCGTCAAATCCCGCAACGACAACCCGCTTGAACTGCTGGTAGTGCCGCAGAGCTTTTTCCTTGTCCCCACAGGCGTCAGCCAGGAGGGCGAGGGCCAGTTGCGCTGGGCCGCTGCCGCCGTAGCCCCACTCGAACCCAGTCGGGCTATGATTGCGCAGATCGAGACTCAGTCGTAGCGGGCGTTTAAGTCCGTTTCCGTCTGACACCCAAACCTTGCAGCGGCCATCAGCGGCACGAGAACCGTGATAGGTCTTCATAATGAACTCCTGTTGAGGACAGGTCTGTCCGCTCCCAATCGTACGGACCTAAGGAGTGTGACCAAGAAGGGCACCCGTGCTGGCAACAGCAACTGTGCCAAGTATGTGCGGAGGCGGGATGGGTTAGTGTCTTCCTGCTAACACCGAGCTTCGAAATGAGGGATGAAAGAAACAAAAAAGGGACACTGTCTGTCCCTTTGAAATATGCTCAAGCGAGCATCATGCGCATCGGTTGGAGTGTGCGCTTGAATGGATCCAGGACGAGTCCGAGAATTTCCAGTGTGACAATCCCCAGCAACGGCTCATCTCCCGCTTCGCCCAAAATGACGGGCGTGTGCCCCGTCCCTTGTGGGAGCGAGATCAGGCACTCAGACACCTTGCGCTGGATCGTCGTGCCGTCCGCGAGTGTAAATTCCTGCTGGCGCGCCGGTTTGATTCCAATGCCTCGCCACGTTTTGTGCGGCAGCAGTGTATAGGTAGCCCCGCTGTCCACCAGGAACTTCACCGTGGCGCTCTTGCCGGTCGGGCCCGTAACCGATCCTTCAATGTGCGTCAATCCCATACAGTCTTTTGTAGTTTCTGCCGCTCACCGTCCGAACACCGGTCCGGACTGACCGAAGTGACAGGCATTCCAGCGCCATCATAGCGCAGAAGAACAGGGCGTGCAATTGGCGGAGATTTCCGGGACTTTGTATGGGTTCATACCGACGGATCTTCGACGCCACAAAGAAAAAGGCCAGCGGCGAATCCGTCGCTGGCTGTGTATTTACGGGTCCGGTGCGCTGCTAATCCACCAGTTCCACTGCTTACGAGTGCAATAATCGAGCACTGCTTGAAGCGGCCAGCCGACCATGTAGTGCAGGATCGGCGCGGCCCGTTTGACGGTTCTGCCATCGATTACCATGCCCGCAACGAAATGGGGCGCGGTAATCTGGCAAACCAACTCCGAGTTCTATCTGTTAGTGTGCATTTTCATACCATGTGGCGGTGTGAGTGATCGGACGTCTCCGCGGCCGGATTTTGCTGAGAGGCGGAGACTGGGATCATGCTTTGGTTCTGGCAGAGCCAACGATAACCAGATCCGGTGTGAGTTTCGAGGGGACTTCGGCCCCTTTGTCGTTGACGATTTGCATCCAACCCTCCCCCCGGTAATGAATGCCGAACTCGGCACTCATCATTTCACGCACTTGGGGCGAAATGTTCGTCCATACCTGCCAGTCCTCCGGCATCTCCTTCTTCTCATCCGGATAACAGGCGGCATTGCACTGGCGGTAGATAAGCAGGGCGTCCAGACGGGGAATGTCCTCCGGTTTTGCGTAGTCACCCACGAAGGCGATACGGTCCCCGGCCCAAGAACCGATGAGCGGATGCGCGGCGCGAAAATCGCCGCCGCCTCGACCGCCGTCCCGGCTGCTGGCTGCCAAGAGCATGACTAAAGCCGTGGCCGTCGAATGGGTCCATCCGATTTGTTCGCGCAATTTCGGTCCGTTGCCGATTTGATGTGGGTGAACCACCTGCTTTTTGTCGAGGTTGATCAGATAATGATACTGTCCCATACAGACTCTCTCTTTTGCCGTCCTCCTGCTCGCGCGGGTTACTTCGGGTGTGTAATCCCTCTCGCTGGAAGCCGGACAGCGTTGGACAGCGAGAGGAACGGTTTTTAGTGAGGAACCAAAAAAGGTTCGCTCCTCTGGCTGTCTGGTGAAAAAAGAGCCAGCGGCGTATCCGTCGCTGGCTGTGTGTTCTAAGGAACTGTTACGAGGGTCTCTTGAACTTTTCGCGTGTCGCCAAGGCACACCGGCAGGTAATCGCACCAGGCGCACCACAGGCCGGAGCGCTTGTAGAAGCGGCCGGCGGCGATCTCCTTGTCCACATATCCGACCTTAGCCAGATACTCCGCGAGCTGCTCGCCAGTGCGGTTGACACAGTGCCACTCAATCTGCGGCTCCTTGGTTTTCACCAGGACGCAGAGGGCCAACTGTTCCGTTTCCGGCTCTGCAAGCTGGTAGGCGCTCAACTGGTCAGACATCGCAGCCTCGAACCCGTCAGGGGCCGAGCCAGCCGTCTTCCAGTCCACGACCGTCCGCTTGCCGTTCAACTCGCCCACCAGGTCGATAATGCCGACAAACGGCAGGTCGAGGCTGGTAATGGATAACGTGAAGCGGCGCTCAACCGCCTGGACCTCGCCAAGCTTCGGGAACTCCTCGGAAACGAATTTCGCGAGTAGTTTTTCCCCGGAGACCTGGAGCTTCTCCCAGGTCTCCCGCTGGTTGAATCCGAGCTGGACATATTTGAGCATGCCCCACGATTCCCGGAAGCACTTGACGGGGTCAGCCTTTCGCTGGAACAGCCCGGCCAGTGCCTGGTGGACGATCTGGCCGAAGACCAGAGCGGCCGGCGGCACTTTAGGCCGGAGGTTTTCCAGGTAGTAGAGTCGGTACTGCTCGGGGCAGGTGAGATAGCGGCTCACTCGCGAATGCGAGAGGTGCGGGACCTGGCGGCCAGCCACTGGCTCATCCCGGTCGCGCAAGAGCGAGGCGAGCATAACGCAAGCCTTACTTTGCAGCCGCAGTCTGTGCGGGCAGGACCCGCTCGACGTTGGTGTATTTCCCATTCGGGCTCGGTTTGGTAACCACCCGGCAGGGGAGGTTTAGCGTGTAGCCGTCCACGAGGTGCTCGGCCACGCTCGCATATCCGGCGTCCTTGACTGCTTCGGCTAATTGCTTGTCTGAACCGAAGAACTTCAACACCTGGCCGTTGACCAAAATATTGAGGAAGAGCCGCTTGCCCCATTTGCCGTCCATGGAAGCAACGGCAAGCAACTGGCCGGGCACGGCATTGAGTTCGCCGTTATTGCTCGGCCTGGCATTGCCGTTGGTCTTGAGGAAGCCAGTGGCGATCTCGGCCTGCAGGGCAAGAATCTTCCCAGCCCGCGTCTTCAATTCCTCCGGCGTGGTTTTGCCGATCGGGAACGAAAACTCGACCGAGAGCGAATCAATACGGCCATCAGGACTGACGCTGCGCTTGAGCAGCAGCACGGCGCCGTTGCCGTTGCGTCCGCCTGGAGCTTTCCTGGTTGTGGTCGCCGGAGGTTCGTTAGACCCTCGGCTTCCGGCCGGAGCGGTCGCAGGCGTGGCAGGAGGCGGAGCTGGTGTGTTCATCTCCTGGAGCACCGCCAGGATGTGCTTGCACAGGTATTCCGGGTCGCCGTCGTGGCTGGAATACTCCGGGCAGGTGCAGTGCGGCACGTCGGGCAGACCGGTTACGACGAATTGTTTGCCCGGCGTCAAGGGCGAGCAAACGCGGAACCCTTCATCGGTCTTGGCGATGACGAAGGTTTCCTTCTCTTCAGTTTCTACGGTGTTCATGTCTATCCTTTCTTTGTTGTTCTGTTTGTTGTTGTTGAACGGCGGGGTGGGGAAGCGCTGTCTCCAAGACCTGGTTAACCCAGGCTGTCATGGGGACCTTGGCTTCCTTAGCCGCCCGGTAAATGCGGGGAATCAATTCCTCGCGGATTTTTGGGCTGTACATGGGCTTCTCCGTTGGTGAGGTTGGAAAAGAACCTTGTTTCCTATGATAAAGCCTACTGAGTCGAAGCGGTCAGAAAAGGACGGCAAACATGCCGTGCGCGGCAAGTCTGCGCATCTTGGCGTAACACAAAACGGCGATCAGGATCCAGGCCATGCCTGCTTCAAACGACAATCGCGTGACGTACCTGGCCCGGGTCCATTTCCGCAACGACCGGCGGGTGTTCGGTATCAAACGCGCCGACCGCCGCAGTCATGTCTATATCATCGGCAAAACCGGAACGGGGAAATCGACGCTGCTCGCCAATCTGATCCGGCAAGACATTGAGGCCGGGGAAGGGTTGGCCGTGCTCGACCCGCACGGTGAATTAATCGAGCAGACGCTGCGTAGCATACCCGCATGGCGCCGGGCCGACCTGGTCAATTTTGATGCCACAGACACTAAACTTGATTTGAGCTTCAATCCGCTGGGGCACGTTCAGGCCGCCGAGCGCGCCCTGGCCACCTCCGATCTCATCGATGTGCTCAAGAAAATCTGGGCTGAGTTCTGGGGACCGCGGCTGGAGCATATTTTGCGCAATGCACTGCTTGCTGTTCTCGATCAGCAGGACCCAACGCTCTCGGACGTGCTTCGCTTGCTCAATGACCGGGAGTTTCGTCGGCAATCGACCCTGCATTTGCCCAACCGAGCGGTTCGTGAGTTTTGGCTGCGCGAGTATGAAGGGTATCCCGAACGATTCCGCGCCGAGGCAATTGCGCCGATTCAGAATAAAGTTGGAGCGTTTCTGTCAAATCCGCTGCTTGGCCGCATCCTCACCACGCGCGAGAATCCACTCGACCTCAGGGCCATCATGGATGGAGGCAAGATTCTCCTGGTCAACCTCGCCAAAGGAAAGATCGGCGAAGACACCGCGTCGCTGCTGGGTGCATTCATGGTCGCGCGCCTGGGGCGAACGGCATTGCGCCGTGCGGACATACCCGAATCCAATCGTCGGGATTTTGGCTTGTACCTAGATGAGTTTCAGACGTTCAGCACGTTGAGTCTGGCGAACATGCTGTCTGAACTGCGCAAGTACCGGTTGAACCTCGTCCTTGCGCACCAGTTCCTGAGCCAGCTTGAGCTGCCGGTGCGCGACGCGATTCTGGGGAACGTCGGCACGATGATCTCGTTCCGACTCGGCCTGGCTGATGCGGAGGTTCTAGAAAAAGAGTTTTATCCCGCTTTTTCCGCCGTGGATCTCGTCAGCCTGCCCAATCACCACGTTTACCTGAAGCTGATGGTCGATGGAGTGGTGAGCAAACCGTTCAGCGCTGAGACGTTACCGCTGGATTGAGACAATCATGAACGAGGCTGACTTCTGTCACGCTCGGCCTTTTTGGGTGTGTCGGCAGGAGCCAAAAACCGCCTGTCTGTGTTCACGTTCCCAGAGATCACCACCGTACCTCGGCGCCAGTTCTGTTGCTGGACCTGAACAAAATGGCCGTGCCGCCTGAAGCAGTCAAGCCAACTAAACCAAGCCACGTTAACGGATGTTGCTCAAGGGTAGTCGACTTGCACCACGTAAAGTGGATTGCCGCTACGTCTAAAAACGGAGGGTTCGGTTGCATTTGGACGCTGGTCCTCCACTCGTATGGCATCCGCTTCATACAGACGAACCCTGCTCTCGCCGACCTCGACGACAGCATCGTCGTGAGCCTTTTGTGCCGTCTCTTCGTCTGCGAACAATTGAGTCAACTGAGTCATAAGATTGTTATTTTGGCAGCTTGTCTAGGTTCTCGTGCATGGGCGCTACACTGCTCTTGTCAATTCCACGAAGGGTCTTGCGCAGTTTGTCCGGCGGTGACCCGCCATAAGTATTAATCCACGTTGCATCTAACCCCCTTACCCCGGTCGCAATGAGAGTTAACTTGTCCTTATCAACTGCCTTTTTGTCTGCTGAAAGGACCTTTGCCACAATCTCATCGACCTGATCGTAACGAACCATGACACGATCATGTGCGGCCTTCATCCGAGCGGGGTCGGGGAGCGGACGACGAGCCAGACGTTGGAAAGTGGGGATTGGTGCGCCGATATCACCACGACGGTACACAGGTACATCGAAGCCCAGATAACCAATCACCAACAAGCGGTCAAAAGATTCCGCAAGCGCCACCGTGGATTCGGATACACCTACGAAGTTTACTGCCCCACCGGCATCTTTGAGTGCGGTGACTGGGTTGGCCTGCTTGTTCAATTGTTCGAGGACTTTGTCATAATTGGCGTTTACGTCACCCTTGGCATCCACCATGTTGACAGGAGGAGGGCTGACGCCTGCTTTCAGTCCAGCTCCAGTAGCCTCAGCCTTGCTGAGAGACACGACCACTCCTCCCGTGACATAAACTCTGGAAACAGTCCGAAGGAAAATCGGGCGATCTCCTGCCCCTTCAACCGCTTCATTCAGCACATGCCGAACGTCGTCCCGTTTGGTCCAATCCTGCAGCCGGTTATACAAATCAAGCTCATCTGCCGCATAAGTACGGGCATCGGCAATGGTCACGGAACCGTTTACGCGGTCGGTGCGGAGGAAGTTGAGACCAACTGGTACCCCGTGAACCGGAATCGCCAAAGCCAGCCCAAAACCGCTTTTGGCCGCAAATGTATATGTGGGGAAGGCTGCCCGCGGTGCTGGAGCCGGAGTCAAAGCGGGTACTGGTGCGCCGGAAGCGACTGGGCCGGGATTGGGGCGATTGGGCGGGTCGTGCGGTACAGTTCCAAATGAGTCCTTCCAGTATCCATTGAAGTAGAACTCCTGATAAGGGATTCCCTTCAGCCGGGTCCGATGATCATCAAGGGGAAGGAAGCCTTTTTGTCGATAGAGACTAGCTTGAGATTCGATTGGCGTTTGCACAAGGAACACATCCCCAGGTACCAAATCTTCAGTAAGTGGATAGACTGGAATCACTTGGCTGGCACGAATCGTTTCGCACCAACCCTTGGCGACTTCCTCAAGATGCCTGCGCGCGCGATCAGAGGCACACCCTGATGAGACTACCAGCACCACCATCAAGCTCAGGGTTTCGATTGTTAATACCGTTTTCTTCATAAGCACAATTAGGAGTTCAGTGGGTCGAAATAGTTGCTTCGGCACACATCGGCCGGCCGCTAACCTGTGACGTCAGGGCTGCGGGCTGACGGCAGATCATTTTGATTCCGCGAGTATAAGGTTGAATGGTCAATCACGTTTCTGCAGTTTTTGGTTTAGCATTCGGACATTCTGCTGGAATTGTGGATTGTTCTCCGGCACCCGACGAATCAGTTCCGCCACCTCGTTGGAGTGTGGTCGAAGTTGTCTTGGGTCCAAGGTGTTGAGAATATCCACCGTAGTGGCTTGGGCCTGCGGGTCGCCCTTGCGCTGGTCGGCAGCAGCTAGGATGTTCTTACTGAATTCTGGGTCGTTCCGCCACACGTTGGTGAGATGGCTGGCGGCGACCTGGCTTTTCTCTGGGTCTGAACTCACTGCCGCCTTGGTCAACTCTGACAACCTCGCTTCCAGCGCGTTGGTCGCGGACGCTCGCACCCCTGGATCACTGTCGCTTTGGGACAACGCATCGGTCAACTTACGTGCCATTTCCTCCGGCAGGACAATGAAGACGAAGTTAATGGCCTGTTTTCGTTCGTGGGCGTCCGAACTGGATAGCGACTTCATCAGGCTGGCCGTAAGTTGAAGCTGGCCCAAACGCAAATTGTCAGCGGCAATCGCCTTGCTGGACTGAATTTGTTGATCGGTGATGATGCTGGAGAATTTGTACCCAACGAGCGCAAGCGCCAACGGCACGAGCACTCCGGCCAGCAACGTTCCGATCACCTGGCATTTGTCCCAGGCGCTCTTCTTGTTGCACTCGGCTTTGTTTTGAAGCCGCTTCACTTCCGCAACTAATTCGTCATGGGTCATAACTGACGATGAAGTTTCTCAGTCATTCTTTTGTGAGGATCCATCGGGGGCATATCGTTGAGGCGAGCTGCCGGCCCGGTTCACCTATACGCATTTGCCCTGCTGATTTGACCATTCAAGCTGGACCGTGTAGCCGGCCACCTTTTTGAAATTCCACGCGCAGATGTCGCCGATCTCGCCATTGGTATTATCGTACCATCCGGAACCAGGGACCGGATCCGTTATCGCTTCACACAACTCGTGCGCGCTCGTCCCGGTGAGGGCATTGAATGCGGTCATCCCGCCAAGGCAGCCGTTGCAGGTCGGATACGGCATGACCGCGTAGTAAACCTTTCCTGCATTCTCGTGATATCCGCAGTAATTCTGACAGGATTTGCTGCCGCCCATGATCGAGATGATGCCTGGATCAAGATAGATAAAGTACAGCATGTTCTTCGTGGGTTTCGGCACCGCCCCTGCGGCTATCCACTTCTTGAGTCGCGTTCGAATTGCCGAATCGGTGACGCTGCCAACCGGCGAGTTGGCGTTGATCACTTTTGTCCCGACGAATTTTCCAAACCCGATGGTTTTGCCGGGCACGCTGTATTCAGCGAGTTGCCCAATCGCTGGACTGACGAGGATTGCCGCGAAGAATTTGTTCAAGTTGTCCATCAAAGGCTTGGAATTCGGCGTTGTGCCCCAGAGCGCCCCCCAGAAGACGGTGAACACCGTGACGTTGGTTAGCAGCGGTCCGCCGTTGTAGTTGAGGTGGGCGCTGGCGGGTGCCACGTGTGGCTTGCCATCAAAGAGATCGCGCTCCTTATCCTCGCGCAGTCGCCCCAGCGCATCGATGGGCACGGACGGTTTGGGATGGTGCAGGGGAACGACTCGAATGTGTTCTCCCGGTTCGAAAGATGTTGTGCTCTTACGTGGGCGCTTGGATTTTTTCATATTGTCCGTTGTGTAGACGTTATTGTTAGTAGCTGAGTTCCTAGAAAAGTTTCTTCAGCACATCCGCCAATCGCTTTCCGGCCAGGGCGATACGCCGGCTGGCTATATCATTCGCACGATTCTCGTAGGCTGATGTCAGCACCGGCACGTCCGTGTCGCTGATCTTGTGGCTCTCAAAATCGCTCCATTTGGCGAATTGAAGGCTGCCCTCGTCATATGCGAAGGTGCGAGCGGCGGCGAAGCTCTCGGTGGCCCAGCTCTGGTAGGTCTTATGGTTTCGGTAGTTCTTTTGCTTTATCGCATCGTACGTGGTCCCGCTGTCGAGTCCGTCTGCCACGTTGTCAATAAAATGGTAGCTCCCGGTCGTGCCCAGAAGGTCGTCCCAGAGCGTGTGCAGGGGCGTAGGTTTGTGGCCCGCCTCGGCCAGGGCCAAGGCGTTGCCGCCTTTGTCGCCATTCGGGTAGGCGTCTGAGTACATGGTCGCACAGTGGAGCGGCTGGTGGATGTCGCCTACAAGATGCAAGAGCCAGCAGAGGCTGAGCGCGCGCTCCGAGGCGGCAGCGTGGGCGTCCTTGAGCGTGATAATCGCGTTAGAGATCGCCCAGAGCGCGTTGGTCACAGGCGGCGCGAGTTGATGGGCATCAAAATGAGCCACATCGGCGGGCCAGAGGTACGGGAAGTCAACAAAGTGCCAGGCGGCGTGATGGTACTTGGTGACTTCCGGCGGTTTGGGTGGCTGCCCGGGGCGTGCAGGACGAACGAGGTCGGGCCAAGTGGCGGCGGTGAGAAAGACCCATTCATCGGGGTCAGCGTTCGGATCCATTTTTTTGATCAACAGGAGCGTGTAATGCGGGTGTTGCTTCAGGAGAGCGGAAATGGCGTTGCGTTTGACTGTGGAGAGGTTGCGCCATGCCAATTCCGCAACCGTCATGTGGCCCGTTGAATTCCAGGCCCTTGCTTGCGCAACGGATAGAATCAGAGCGCCGAACACGACCATGAAACGGGACAGCAAAGTCACCTGTCGTTTTCCGATTCCGAAAACTCTACCTATCTCTCTGTTCGTTCTTTCACCTGAAGCGCAGATCATTTGTCAATCATTTCTCTGTGCGACTTGGTTTTTGCGATCACGCCACTTCCTTATGAGGGCGTGAAGCAAAATTGCTTGTCTAAGGGCGACATTCTTGCCTAAACACGACGTAATTCGCGATGTGTCACCAACAATCTCCGTGCCCCATTGCCAGCTACACCCGTTCCAGAGCCGTTCACAGGCTGGTTGCCGTACACTGGTGCAAAGGATTGCGGCGAAGCGCCGTAGAATTTTTTGAATTCGTGGCAAAAATGCGATTCATTGGCAAACCCCAATTCCTCGACTACCGCTTTGTTCGACCAGCCCTGCGAAATCAGCCGAAGGGCCATGTCGAGTTGTAATTCCCGGGTCCAGGCACGTGGAGCCTTATTAAAGTGCTTAGCAAAGAATCGTTCCAATTGCCTCATGCTGATGGGACAGAGAGCTGCCATGACTCCGGGCCGGAACTTGGCGTCTTTCGCCAGCATTTCCCAGTCCTGTATTCTCGAAAGGCGCGCGCTCACGGGATTTGGGTTTTGCTTTCCTGTAAGTCGTACCCGTCTCGATTGTTCCCTTCGACAGCACGATCATTGTGGCGCGCTTGATCCCGATGGGACACGTAGCGGCGCTTTCTGGAGATCTGAATTCCTTCTGAGAAACCCAGCCCAATTGTGGGTAGTACCATAGCTGTCTTCCGTTACGTACGCTTCAGAAGGTTTCAATCTTTCAAGAATCTTGCGTAACGTGCCGGAAAACGATGCAACAGCCCGGAGCGCGAAAAGTTGAACACGAATGGAACTCTGTCCTCTTACCAGGACCACCCCCACACTATCTGGGCGGTGTGCGACCGACTCTCAGGGATGAGCAGAAACGCCCCTTTTCAAATGAGCTTTGGCTTGCGCGACACGCTCCTTGAGGGCGACGTTGCCAGGACGCAACGACAGGAGACGTTCCAGGTGGAACGCCCCCGCAAACCATTCTTCTTGCAGCTCGCATTCCTCGGCTTGGCATTCGTGCCATCGAACAACGGCGTCTTTCGAGGTCGAAAAGTTGCCGGGGTACTTGGAGAGTAGATAGTGCCACATCGAGCTGAGCGATTCAGGCGGCTTCCCACTCGTGTCGGCGGTAGGAATGAATTGCCCGCCCGAAAGGAGTACGGCCAGTCGGGTGAGATCGGCCACCGGCCGATCGTCGATGGGCAAGGGCCAAATATAGCGAAGACCTTTATTATCCGCAGTGACAATGTGGCGCCCATCTGAGAGGAAATTTACGTCCACCAATTTCACCAGATGCCCCAATGGGGGTGTGAGCGGATCGGTGTTTTCGGGATCCCAAATTCGCGCCGTTTTATCCGAACTGGCGGTCGCCACCCATCTTGCGTCCGGGCTGAAAGCGCCGGCTCGAACGTGATGTCGATGGGTGAGCGGCAGGCCAATTTGTCTGCCCGTGGAGGTGTCCCACACTTTGGCCGAGAAATCTTCACTCGTGGTAACGACGCGCCGGCCGTCACGGCTGAAACAGGCGGACAAAACTCCGTCGGCGTGCCTCAAGGGCCCACCCACCGGACGACCGGTTCGTACATTCCAGACCTGGGCGTAACATTTCGTAAGATTAGGGTCTGAACAACATGTAACCAGATATTCTCCATTGCGGCTGAATTCCACAAAAACAACCGGAACTGGATGTCCGAAGGCTGAGTAGGCCAGTCGGCTGCTACCTGTCTCCCAAACGTTGGCGTTGGTGCCGCTCGTCGTGACCAGGAGGTCACCGCGGGGATTGAAGAGAACAGAACTCACGTCGGTTTCGTGGGGCAGGAGCGCTGAGAGTGATTGTCCACTGCGAACACTCCATACCTGTGTGGTCCCTCCCCAAAATATAGCCATTCGCTGCCCGTCATCGCTCAAGGCAGCACCGGCGTGGAAGTCGGGAAGGGAGATACCAGGGCCCATCGTGCTGCCGGTCATAGTATTCCAAACTTGCAGCAGGCGGTTGGTCTGGCCTCCATCACTCCGCAGCAGAGAGGTTGTTAGGACAAACTTCCCGTTAGAGGTCAGCTCGGCTTTCTCAACTGAGGTGGCTGGATTGATCAATGGGCCAACCGCTTTGCCGGTTGCGGCATCATAGATTCCCAAGTGATTGCTTGAGACGGTCAATTGACGGTTACCCTCTCGGGAAAACAAGCAGCGCTCGGGCACGGGAGGCAGGGCACAACCTGCCAGATCCCAAACCCTTACCGAGCCATCGGTACATGTGGTGATTATCCGGCGTCCATCGGAACTGAATGAAGCGTGTGTCAGTCGTTCGCCGTGCCTCAAGATGGGATTAGAGTCCAGCGGCTGCAGATCTTCGGCGCGCCAGAGGCGAGCGGTGCCATCGAAGCTTGCCGTGAGAATGAGGCGTCCATCCGGACTGAATTCCGCGCCTACCACTGCGTCATCGTGGCGGATCTCCGCTGGAACCCTTTTGCCGGTGGACAAATCCCAAACATGAGCTTTGTGATCGTGGCATGCGGTGACCAGACGTTCATCATCGGGACTGAAGTCAAGGTAAGTTACCCAAGTGGTGTGGGGGAATGTCATGCCCGTGGGTTGCCCGTTGGTGGCATACCAAAGGCGCACTCCTCCTTGGTAGCTCGCGGTGGCAATGAGCGTACCGTCGTGGCTGAACTCGGCAAAAGTCACCCCATTAGAGTGCGGCCCGAGAGCGAATTGCAGTTGAAATGTGCGCGTATCCCACACTCGTGCATACCCATCCAGACAGGAAGTAACAATCTCGTTTCCGTCAGGGCTAAATCTTGCACGGAGCACTGCGTTTGTGTGGGGCAAACGCCCCTGTTCAGCGAGGGTAATCGCATCCCAAATGATGGCAGTTTGAGACTCGCTAGTCGTGACGACGAATCGTCCGTCAGGACTGTAAGCGGCACTGAGAAGCGCGTACTTCGGGCCGAAAGCACGTTCATGCAGGCGGCCTGTTTGCAAATCATGGATTTCGGCGCCTCCATAATATTCGGCGAGTAAGACGTCGCTACCGTTGGGGCTGAAATATCCGTCATTGACTCGTGTCGACGCGAACCACATCTGCGTCAGTTTGGGGCATTGGGCCAGAACGGAACCAAATCGCAGACGATGAGTGGTTTCACTGTCATGGTTGCCTTGGTCCAACCGCAAAGCTTCCGCGAAGTACGGCAGGGCCGCCAACAGGTCGCCTGGTTCCATTGCGCGGTTTCCGTACGACACATTGGCGCTCACTTGTCGTCGCCGCGCGTCAGTGGCAACTCGCCATTCCCGATAGACCAAATAGAAGATGGCCGCAGCGATTACCAATAGGGCCGCGGCAATAGCGGCGATCCGCTTGAGGTTGGCGAACCGTTGCTCGAGTAATCTTAACCGTTTGACTGATTTTCCGCTTATCACCATGAGTAGATCGGCGTGCATGTCGCCCGCCGACAGGTAGCGCTTGGCCGGCTCCGGCTTGCAGCTTCGGAGAATAACCTCGTTTAGTTCCAGCAGGCCCTCGTATTCTTCGGACTCGCTCCACTCAGTAGGTAACTCTGGAAAGTCATGGCGGTCCTTGCCGGTGCTGATTTCGTAAAGCACTTTGCCCAGGCTATAGAGATCAGCCTGCGGCGTGCCGGGACCTTCCGGAGGAATGAACCCTTCCGTTCCCACGTACGAAGGGGCGTCCTGGACAGCTGCCACTAAGCCGATGTCTGCCATTTTCGCGATTCCGTTGACGAACAGGATGTTCGACGGCTTGATATCGCGATGAACTAAGCCGCGCTTATGCAGTTCGGCCAGCGCGTCGCTGAGGGCAATTCCCAACTGGAGGCACTCCCGCAACGAGAGCTTGCCGCGATGCGACCGCTCGCTGGCCAATGTCCTGGGAGAGTACGTCTCGGGATCGATGGTTGCGCCTGAGACCTGATCATCGCCCAGCTCCATGATGTAATAAAAATAGCCTTGGGCCTCGTTGATCCCCACCTGCAAGACGTCGATGAACCCTTCATGCAAACGGGAAATCGGTTCGAATTTTCGAATGCCGGCCAGCTCTCGCTCGAACGGGCGCTGGCTCTCGAACGCATTTCGGAAAACGATCTTTACTGCCCGATGCGTTCCCATCATGTTCCTGGCGAGCCATATCTGACCGTAGCTGCCGTAACCAATACGCCGGATTATCTCGTGTTCAGGGACGGAAAGTGGCGCTTCGATCTGGAGTGGACGAGATCCCGTCTCTTGGGGTCGCGCGGCACGGTTGGAGTCGGCATGCTCCATGATTCAAAAGCTGGTTGACACTCCGAATTAAAGCGGGAGAAAAGGCTACCTGCAACCGAATTTTTGCACCTGCAGAGGCCTGCTGACCGGTCACGATTGTTACGGTGTAATAATCGGCTACAATTGTCTGGCGATCTTCCAGTCCTTATCGAAATCATTCGCTTGATGGAAGGGGGCACCGGAAACACTCGTCCTGCCGACATGCTGAACCAGGGACGGTGCATGGTAGAGGATGGGTTGTCCTAGCCGTCCCGCAAGACGGGAGATCTTGATATCCTGCATGCCTTGCACCCGATTCCAGTGAGCGACAATAAACTTCAATGCGCGCCTTGAAATCACCAGCGCCTGGCTTCCGAACACGGACTTAGGCGCGACAATTCGGCTGTGGCTCGCTTTGTCGCAAGCGATTATGCGGAGCTGCGGATTATAGAGGCCCGCCAACGTCGCCGTGCGAGCTCGCAACGGCGTCCACTGTTCCAAATTGTGACGAATATGGCGGTTGAATTCCAAGTCGTCCTCCAGAAAGAGAACATAATCAGCCGTGCGAGCCAAGGCCGCCTTCAGGGCTAACAAAGCGCAGGCGGTCTGCCGTTGCTCATGATCCTTCCCGTCGGATTCATCGATTTGAATATGCACCGGAAGCTTACCCCAATCCGTTCTCTCTAAATTCTGGAGCGTCCGCTGGCGCAACTGGTCGCGTTCTGCACAGGAAATCATGACCGCCTCAAGCTGGAATGTTTTCAACTTCGCTTTCAGGCATGGGAACACGAGCGCACCGCTGCTGGTGGGTCCAGGACGACCATTCCAGCCCCGTCGCAGTTGCATGACATACTCGCGACACTCCTTCTCGAACCAGAAATCTTTAACCCGCAGGTTCGACAGGAGGAAATCCCACTTGTCGGTGTTGCGATGTTGAAAAATCCGACGCCCCTGGAAATCATGTTGACACATCGTGCCCGCCAGCGTGTGGATGGGCGTAGGCACCAGGGCGTACGGCTGATTTATTTTTCGAAAAGCCAGGTGGAAGGTCTCCTTGTCTCCGTGCACGTACTGATAGTAGAAATCGGAATTCTCATTGAACCACAAGCAGAGGCGAAGGGACCGCCAGCAGCGCTGTTTATCCACCACGAGCTGACCCGTTTCAAATTCCGGTTCCCGCGGCTTGCGTAAGCCGCAGCTCCGCCAGATGGCCCTTTTCTTGGTGTTATTGCGGTGAGCGTAATCAGGCCAGAAAACCGCTCCGCTTGCCCGGAACTCAGGGGTGTTGAACAGGAACTCAGGATCGACGACGGGCACGTTATCTGCATCCAGCAACAGGATTTCACGAAACGAGCAGTGGAGGAGCGCATAGGGCTTGAGCGCCCAGCCGCTCAAGATGCGGACGGGGAATTTTCGGCGTACCTGACAAGCGTCAACGCACACGACTCCGAGCGCTGATAGAAGCGATGTCATCCGGGCATCCATCTCCTTGGTACCCAAATGCCATAATTGAATCGGCAAGCGGCAGCCCAGGCGCCTCAGCATGTTAATGCAGACCCAGGCGTTAGTGAAGTAGCACAGGCCACCGCCGCAAATGACGATTCCCCGGCCCTCATACTGCCCTGGATGCACCGGGATCGTGCCAATAAACCGATCACAAGCTTGACCGGCGCGGTGAATGTTTAACCGAAGTTGGTCAAAGTCATTCTTGGCGGTCGCGGCGATGCCCTGTTCTGCCGCTCTTCGTTGGACCGGTGAGAGGGCCTTGAGAATGCCACCCGTGTAATAGGTTTCGATACGGCGGATGACTTCCTCAGGTGTGATCATGTTCATGCACCGCGGCAGCCCGTCGACTACGTCCACACACAACCGGCCTGGCTTGTCACGCTTGTCACCATCCCGCAAAGGCACGGTGCGATCTTTCCAACATCCTCCCTTGGCGCAACAGGCCAGCGCACCATTCAGATGAATGAACTGGTGCCCAGGATATGCTTCCCAATGTGCTGGCTCGCGGCCGCCGGCAATCACCACGCACGGGCGGTGGGGCCACCGCGATCGTTTAGTCTCCACGGCGGCAGCTAAATGCATCAATGATGTGATAGGACATAGCACGCCCTGAGAGTGATAAACCAACCGGATCAGCTCTCGAAGGGTGGTTTGACCTCGCAAATCGATCACCCCTTCGAGCTTAGGATGGTGATGACCGCATAGACCGACCTGAACAAATTGAATCCTGCCGCGGAGGCGGTCCACCACTTCCTGGTAACGGCATGTTTCCCACCACTTGACGGTGACGTCATACTTTCCACCGGCGGCGATGATCCAAAATGGCGTCTCCACTCCTGTCAGTTCTTGAACTTGTGAATACCATGATTTTTCCTGGTCTGACAGATGGATATCGCCTTTGCTCTTCGTCAGCTCGATGGCGATGTGTAACCGCTCGTTGAGAAATTTGATGAAGCCATGCAGACAATGGTAGGGGAGCTGATTGCAGTGATTGATGAGAGGGTATTCACAGTCGATTTGCTCCGCTTCCGGGTCATTTTCAGACAAGGGAGTCAAATGCGGGCTTTGTTCCCAAAGCTCGGGACAGCGCGTCCGCACATCTGTCAAATACTTCCCGGGATAGCAGTGGTGTAGGTCGCGAATCGCGGCTGTTAACATCACCATGTCGCCCACCGGCAGTCCAGATCTCAGGATCAGTTTCCTCATCGAGGTGACGGGGGAGGAGGGCGCGCGCCTTGCTTGCACAACCACGCAGAGGGGAAGGCGCCCGCCCTCGCTACTTGTTCCAGCCCTTCTGAAACTGCGGACTCAATCCGGTGGGCTGTCTGGGAGGCGGCTGCTAGGTGAAACTTCCTCCTCCATTAACTTTCTTCTGCGGCGACGGATGTGTTTGGGCTTAGGGCTGTAACGGGGTTTGAGCTTCCTTCTGCGTGCTGTTTTTTTCTTTTTGGCCATGGCGTTTTTTGGTTTTGGTTTTTACTTGGCTCTGACACCGTACCCACCCGAGGTGGTCGGCTTCGTTCTCCCCGATTTCTCCTTTAGGCAGCAAGCAGTTCATGTCCCTTTCTGCGCTCACGCGCTTTGCTTCATCCATTTGGGGCAGCAGCTTCCTCAAGATACTTCGCCTGATGTCGTGAAGGCCTGTAGAAGTCACCAGCCCATTGGTGCAGTTTTCGGGCGTTCCGTAAGCGATGCGTTCGTCTAACAACGGCGCCGTGGTTCGTTTGTCCTTGTGCTTTTCCATAGTTACTGAGCTCGATTATGGCCCGGGTTCAGGGTCAGATCGGTTTGGTTCGTAAATAGGCAATTTCCTTTTTGAGCAGGGCGCCAACCCGGTGCTTGATGAGATATACGCGGGCAGTGGTAATGTGCAGATCGCTCGCCACTTTGGAAACCGGCCAGTTTTTCCGAAGGCACAAATCGAAGATTTGGAAGTGCTTCCCGTCAACTTTTGCTTTGACCCTGTTGAGGGCTGCGTCGAGAAGATTCTTTTCCCATTCCTCGTCCCAAAGCGCGTCCAGTGCCGGAACACGTGGGTCGGGCACCCGGTCTATTGTTTCGGTGTCAGTGGCTGTCCGGTTCAGAGATTTTTTAATGGGCATCCTTTTTCGAAATTGGGCGATGATGCACCAGCGTGTCTGACGCATGAGCCAGGTTTTGAATGAACCCTTAGCCGGGTCATACTCAAACTTCGGCAGATTTTTCGACACGGCGATGACCGTTTCCTGGACCACATCCTGAGCCTCCGCCTGGGTCAGGCCGGCTCGGATTGCGGCGTTGAAAATGAGCTTCCAATACGTATCGAAGAAAACCTTCCAGCTTTCTTGATCGTTCCAATCCTTCAGGCGACTCAGCAATGACTGCCGGGTCGGAATGAACTCACTGGCCTCACTCATGCTCGATGCTTCTCGCAGAATACCTCTTGTCTGTACGCAGCATTTTTCGCGTTTCTTTCAACAAACTGAAATGAAATCAAAAATAATAGATTTTTGAAAGATCTGAGTCGTTTGAAGCGTACACATTTCGGTATGCATCGGAAACGATGTGGGTTGGGAGCCGAAGATTGGTCGAGAAAAGGCCCCTGCCCCCTGGATGCCGGTGGCGGCCTTTGCCAGCGGCTGAGTGGCCTTTCGCGACACAGTCGCGGGCAGTAACGGGGCCTTCGACGCCGGGGTACGACACAGTGACCGGCTTGGGAGTGCCTAATGTTTAGGTGCTAATTCAGGCATTCACCGCACTAAGTCTGCCGCGAACGAAAATGTTAAATAACATAGCGCTCCTCTCGCAATCGAGCACTATTGCTCAGCCTGAAGTCATGACCGTTGCTGCTGCATTGCAAAAGCAGGTTCTACGTGACTTCAACCGCTTTTGGAATGTCGCAGCCACAATCGACAGTTTCGCGACACTCGAGGATGTCCCAACGGGATATTGGCCGGTTATCATTGTTGATGAGATTGCATCAGGGGAAATGGGCATCCATGGACAACGCGACAATCAACCAATTGCAATGGTCCAAGCCAAGGATGACTGGTCTCTGACGGCGAGCCACGAAATGCTCGAAATGTTGGCCGATCCCTTCGCCAACCGGCTCGTCGCCGGTGATTCAATCGCCGGAGACGGCGTGCGAGTGGAGTATCTGGTTGAGATTTGCGATCCTTGCCAGGATGCGGCTTTTGGCTACCGCATCAACGGCATCCTGGTATCTGATTTTTATACCCCTCAATATTTCGATGCTTCCGGAACGACTGGAGCGCAATACGATTTTGTTGGCAGGATCTCTCAGCCGCGCACGGTTCTCGAAGGTGGCTATTTGAGTTGGCGAGATCCTGACACGAACCATTTACATCGGGCGGACATGATTAATTCAGAATTGTTCTTATCAGACCTTGGCGAGATGCCTGCAACTCGTGTGAGCCTGCGTTCATATGTTGATTCCCTGCCTCCGGTGCTCAGTCGGCGACGTTTGCCCAAGCCTGCGAGGGAATCGCGACGTGTGGTGAACAGGTCCCGGCACAAGCGGGCGTCAATGGCGAAAGCGAAACGATTGAGAGCCCAATTGGTGTCGTTGAGGGGGTCCGGAGGAGGACAATGATCGAGTCCATAACAAACACATCACTCCATAACATATGAAGAACCTACGAAGAGACATTACAATCACATCACTCCTCGGCCTTGGAGCGCTCCTTTCTGCGTGCCACTGTTTTCAAAAGCCGCCGTCTGGTCCTCCTGCTATCACGATTCCTCCGACACCACCAGCGCAAGTGACACCTCACACGCCGGTTGTCGAAAAAGAGTTGATGATCCGCGATCTCAAAGTGGTCGAGTCGCAGCGGGCAACGAACCCAAATGGCAAGTGGCACATCCGCACTCTTCTTTCAAACATGAGCCCTAATGGAGGCGACCCGTCAGCCTTTGTTTTGAAATGGCTGCGTACCTGGGAAATGCCTCAAACGGTCAATGGATTCACGATCGCGGCCCGACCGAACATTGATGGGACCGTGATCAATCCGTGGATTGCGGCGAGCGGGCAGACAGGCAAGCCAGACGACCAGGTCCAGCTCGACTGGAGCAAAGCCCCGTTCCGGCTTCTTGCTATCGTTTGCCGAACGGATCTGGCCAAAATTGATCCCACCAAAGTCGAAAACGCGGGCGAAGGGCGCTTCGTTTTTGGGGTGTTAGGAAGTAATGGCAATGCACTACCCTTTACTGTCATCTTTGAGTATCGTCTTCAGGCCGATAGCCAGGGCAAGGTTCGTGATTGGGCGAAGGACTGGCACAATCTAGGGAACCTGGGCGATTTCGACGAAGGCTACCTTGAGGCGCTCGAGAAAATCACGGACGCCTTTAGCGGGCGCGGGATTGCCCCCAGTCGGCCCAATGGCAATTCATTGGACCAACTAAGGACCGATGAAATCGCTCTTGCCGGACCTTGGGAACTCCGGGAATTTACTTTATCTTCGACAACGGGAGCTTTGACGCCCGACACAGTTAAGCAGTCTCCTGACATTGCTTTTAACACTACACCGACCTTGGCGAAGTTTATCAATGACAATGAAGCAGAAATTTTAGCTGGCAAGCACCTTGTCCCCACGGCTTTTCAGGGGCAGCCATTTTTGGCCGGTTCGGCCTTAAACGCGCAACCTATTTGGAATGCTCCTGGCATTAACAATGGTCAGGCACGCCACCTCTTTGCCTTAGCAACTTGCAACGGCTGCCATGGCCCAGATGGCAACGTACCGGAGTTCACTCAAGTGCACGTGCGGGAGGCAAATCAAGTAGCTCAGCTCTCTCGTTTTCTTTCCGGCACCACGTTCAACGATCCTGTGAGTGGGACCTCCATCACACTAAACGATCTTGCAGGTCGCAGCACCATCCTCCAACAACTGGCAAATATCTCTGCAACGGCCGCCGCGCCGAGCGTTATCAGGCTATTGCTCGAGAGGCGAAACCGCGTGGACTGATTAAGTGCAAGAAAACACGATCGTATTGGCTCGGACCAGGGGTCTCTGTGCGCAGACACATCAAACAATATAAACGCCTGGCCCAGTACAGAAGGCTTTCGCGACGACCTATTGTGAATCACATATACAGTGCGCTAGCAGCGGCGACTCCTCCTCACACCCCTCGTCTCCAGCCGCTTCTGAAGTATCTCCCTAAAGCGCTCTGGGGGTGGATAAGCTCCGCTGCGGCTTACCTACTCACTCCCAAGCATTCGTTTGTTGGGTCGAAGGCGGCTCCACAGAACTCTCAATATTCGGTCCCGAATACTTTGCGCGTGAGCATAGCAGGTGACTGGGGTACGGGCACCGAAGAGGCCCGCAGTGTGGCCAAGCACATGATGAACTGGGAAGGTACTACGGGCCCCGATCTGACCATTCATCTCGGAGACGTTTACTATGTTGGCGGGGAGCGTGAGGTTGAGCGCAACTGTCTCAATGGCGGCAAAGAGTTTTGCCCTCAAGACAGCGTTGAATGGCCAATCGGCCGGTTAGGTAGCTTTGCGTTAAACGGAAATCACGAAATGTACGCCAATGGCCAGGCCTATTTTGAAGTTTTGCTGCCTACTTTAGGAATGAAAAACGTTGGCGACAAAGGCCAAGGCTCGAGTTTTTTTTGCTTGGAAAATGACTATTGGCGAATTCTTGCTGTTGACACAGGGTACAATTCGACTTCCTTGATATTTAAACCCAGTTGCGAACTGCCGGCTCCGCTTGTCTCCTGGCTCTCCGACATCATCCCTGCAAAGGATAACAAAGCGACAATACTTCTGTCGCATCACCAGTACTTCTCCGCGTTCGAAGATAACTACCCAACGCCCGCGACGCAGTTGAGCCGATTCTTTAACAAGTGGCCAGTGCTCTGGATTTGGGGACATGAGCACCGATTAGCGGCTTACGATTTGTATGAACTCGAGGGCGTTGGCCTGCGCGCCTACGGACGATGCATCGGACATGGCGGCATGCCGGTTGATACGAGCCCACCCAGCGGAGCTGCAAAGAACCGCGGCCCGAGAGCTAAATTGCTGTTTTTCGACCAGCGAATTAACCCGATCTATGCCGGCAGTGACGAAGAGCATCCCCTCGGTATTAACGGATTCGCCCAGCTGACTTTTAATGGGCCACGTTTGACCATCGAGCACAGGTCACTGGTGTGCGAGAGCGCCGAGTTTGATGTCCCATCGTATCCGGCAGCAACTACCTTGTTGACCGAGACATTTGTCTGCGACGGGCCACGCATTCAGTGGGGCGGTTTCCAGTCACCCCTTCCACAAGTTGAAGGACTCTATAGATATCCAAACTCCAGGGGCGCGACAACATGACCGCCTCCACCTCTGGATCTGCAATGAGAGAAGATCGTGCTTATGGAAAAATTTAAATCGGATCGCCAACTGGGACTGCAATTTACCGAGAAAATGAAGGGATTCTTTGTTCGCGATCCCACAGTCGACTTTAGCTCGATCGAGGCGAGAAATCCCGAAGGGGCCAACCCATTTGAATTTACTCTCACCATTCGCACTGAGGACTTGAGCGACATGCTCCAAAATCCCAACCACGAGGCTAGGATCGGTGGCGTGGTGAACTCACCAAGTTTGTGTCAGGATCCAATGACCGTCTCTCGCGGCACTTTCAATCTCTTCGTTAGCGATCCGAAGGAGGTCGAGACACAAAACATGCGCTATCGATTTACGATGAGCGATAGCCCCGGGCACCAATATTTCCTGAATGGAACTAAGATCATCCGCGATCAAAGCATGCTTCATCTTTGGCACGATACGACGACGCTTTATATCACTCTGTATGAGGGGCCCGATGGTACAGGGCCGACGATTGGTCGCGGTGTTCTCCACATTGAACCTGCGGATTTCCTGAGACAGTTGACAACGATGCGCGTCACCAATGCCGCTGACGCCCGCGAGGAACTGAGCGCATTGGCCGCTTTCGGTTCGTTTTTCGCGGGCACCCTCTATCGCCATTATGGTGGCGTGCTCAGCGGCTTATATGCGTTCGACTCGAAGGCGCCCCCACGCGAGAAAAGATTGTTGTCCACCTGCGCGCCCGAAATTCACTGCTTTGAGACCGAAGACGGGGTGAACCTACAATTGACCCGTTACCGAGGCGGGCGTAAGGGGCCTGTCATCCTCGCACACGGCTTAGGTGTCTCTAGCTTGATTTTTTCGACCGATACCGTAAATCCAAATCTGCTCGAATTTCTGTACGCAGCCGGTTACGATGTCTGGTTGCTGGACTTTCGCGTGAGCATCCATCTGCCTGCCGTGAAGCTGCAGTCTGGCGGTGATGAGATAGCGCGCTACGATTATCCAGCAGCAGTCGCTAAAGTTCGTCAGGTCGCCCAAGCAGAAACCGTGCAATTTGTCGTGCATTGCTGGGGGGCGACCACATTTTTCATGGCAATGCTTGCAGGTTTGCAGGACGTTCGTTCCTTCGTCTCCTCACAAGTTGGCACTTACTTTATCTCACCACCAGATGTGAACCTCAAAACCGGCTTACACGTGCCGGAGATTTTTGACAGCCTTGGTATCAAGCAACTGGATGCGACTGTGACCTCTGACGAAAAGTGGTGGGAAAAAGTCTACGATCAAGCCCTCAAGCTACCGGCCATGATCTTCGCGCAAGGCCGCTGTAACAGCGCAACGTGTCATCGTATCACCTTCATGTACGCATCTCTTTACAACCATGCCCAGCTTGACGACGTGGTCCATGATAATCTCCACGAGATGTTTGGCGTTGCTAATATGCGTTCATTCGAACACATCGCAACCATTGGGCGGGCCGGGAAGATTGTCGACTTTCGGGCTGGGGACACTTACTTGCCGCACTTGGATCGCCTGGACCTGCCCATCTGCTTTATTCACGGTTACCAAAACCACTGTTTCTTACCCGAAAGTACACAAAAGACGTATGACTTGCTCTGTTCGAGATTCAATCCCCGCCAGTACGCGCGACATGTGATTCCCGGTTACGGCCACATAGACTGCATCCTCGGTAAGAATGCAGCGCGAGACGTTTACCCATTCATTCTTCAGCACCTCGAAAAATTCAACTGATGAGATATGACGTGATTGTAATCGGCAGTGGATTCGGCGGCGCTATCACCGCGTGTCGATTGGCGGAAGCCAAATACAAAGTCCTTATCCTTGAGCGAGGCCGCCGCTGGGATAAAATTACTACCGATAAAGCCACAGCATATCCTCGTTCTGAGGGGGATCCATGGATCTGGAACCATGAGCGTCCAGAGCGAGAGAATGGCTGGTTGGATCTGCGGGAGTTTGAGCATATGTCGGTGGCCCAGGGCTCCGGTGTGGGCGGCGGTTCTCTCATTTACGCAAACATTTCCTGTGAAGCGCCACCGCACGTTTTTGAACAAAGCACGTGGCCCAAGGAGATTACTTATAACGAACTAAAGCCTCACTACGATGCTGTAGCCAAGTTCATGAACGTCCAGAGGATTCCAAGTAATCAGTGGACCGAACGCATGAAGTTGGTGAAGGATGCCGCTGACGCAATCGGGGAAAGTGACCGGTTCAAACCGCTAGAGCTGGCTGTCTCATTCGATCCCAAATGGACTTACGACCAACCTGACTCTCACAATCCGCGAAAATCCGTTCGGTTCATCAATGCCCAGGGAGCTGAACAAGGAACGTGCGTTCACTTGGGAAACTGCGACATCGGCTGCGATGTCAACGCGAAGAATACTTTGGACCGCAATTATATTGCACGGGCGGAAAACCAAGGCGCACAAGTGCGCCCCTTACACTTGGTAACTGACGTCGCGCCAGTGATGGGCGGTTACCGGGTCTCTTACGATGAACTCAAGAACGGACAGCGTTGTCCGGGGAGCGAAACGGCTCGGATTGTCATTGTTGCAGGAGGCTCGCTCGGCTCCACGGAGCTCCTACTTCGTTGCCGCGACATGAATGGCAGCCTTCCGACGATCAGTCAGTTTCTCGGCCACAACTGGAGTAGTAATGGAGACTTTCTCACGCCTGCAATTTACGCCGAGCGGACGGTGTCGCCGACAAAAGGCCCCACCATTTCCAGCGCAATCGACTTTCTTGATGGCAGCGAGGGTGGACAGCGATTCTGGATCGAAGACGGTGGCGCCCCGGATCTGCTTAAAGATTACTTGTTCAAGAAAATCGACAATCCCCCAAAACATCTACGCGCCAGGATCTTGATCGAATCAATTCGTCACCTTTTGCGCGACTCTGATCCGTTCAAAAATGTTATGCCGTGGTTTGCCCAGGGCATGGACGCAGCAAACGGATTGTTGCTCATGAAGCGGCCCTGGTGGTTTTTCGGTCAGCGTCGACTGGCGCTGCAATGGGACGTATCGCGCTCGCAGGCGGTGATTGACAGCATAGTGAAGATGCATGAGAGACTTTGCAAAGTCACCGGGGGCATTCCTCTTGTGCCAGTCACATGGTCAGTAGCCAAATACCTGGTCACTCCGCATCCACTCGGCGGCTGTAATATGGGCGACACCCCAGAAACCGGGGTTGTGAATCATAAGGGCGAGGTGTTCGGTTACAAGAACTTGTATGTGGCGGACGCTGCCATCATCCCCGAGGCGCTTGGAGTCAACCCTTCGCGCACGATCGGTGCGCTCGCTGAGCGAATCGCAGAGCTCATCGCGACCGAAGGAAAATGAAAATGCCAGCTCAGCCAATTGACCACTCGAACAACGTAAAACTGCCTTCCTCAGATTTGATTCCGGAAGTAGGTTCCCGGGTAATTCCCAGACGGAAACGGGCGTGGGCAATTATCGCGGGTGCTTTCTTCGCAAATTGCAAAATGAAGTGCTGACCACGGCCTTGAATCAGCTTGCGTGATCAGGAACAAACCTCGCGTGTTGCCGATTCAGGTCAATAGATCGCGAGATCGAGACAGATGACGAACTGCAACCGCCGCCTTCTCACTGATAACAGCTTCGCCGCAGCGGACCCACCGTGGCACAGTTTCGGACTTGGAGCCTGGTCTGACTTCAATCCCTACGTGGACGAATTGGCCGGGGTATGAGTACGAGCGCCCTGATGTTGGTATGAACGCTGAGGTCCGATCTTCTGTTCGCCTAACAGGAATGTCCTGGAATCGTGCGTTTCGACCATTTATCATTTGGCTACCCATTGCGACGCTGCTTTTGGCTGCGGATGCTCATCTGCGCCTGCTCAAGCAAACCAAGGTTTTTTTCAGTGTTACGGTTGAAGGTTTTGCGATGCAAGCCGACCACACCGCTTTGCTGAGCTCTCGGCCTGTCATGCCGGGTGGGCTGGTTGTGCCTGGCTGGCGCACGTTCCGACTTTCGGCTAATGATGCTGATCCCATACAGCAGCGACGGTTCATCTGCTATGGGAGCAATTATCTGGGCGCGTTCAAGCTAAGCGCTCAGAAGGGCGCACTGGAGATCGCGGCCGAACCGGCGGCGAACGACTTCCAGCTCACGGGCCGATGGTTCAGCGCGCCGCGGGAGAAATGCCCAGCATTATTTCCTGCTGTGCCCATAGGGGATTACGCTGTCATCGCCCGTTATGACTGGTCGCAGGTGGAAAAGAAGATTCGCGTGGAGCGAGGAAGAACTAACCGCGTGTTGATTCGGGCCGATGTGGGGGACCTCGACCTTGTTACAGACCCGGCCGAGGCGCAGTTCAGGCTCGCTTCGGTCGACCACTCGGACATCGTGGTAACGAATCATGCTCCGGCGCACCTGCGACACTTGCCAACAGGAGAGTATCACCTGCGCGTCTGGCGTGGCGATTACCTCAAGGAGGCCCGGGTCGCGATCACGCACGGTGAAACCAACCATCTCACTGTGGCCTTTGAATACGGGCAAGCGCAAGTGGTCAGTGACCCAACCGGTGCTACAGTCTACGTCGGCAACCAAGCCATTGGCCAAACGCCCAAGGTGTTGAGCGGACTCAAGCCCGGCCGTTACCATTTTCGGCTGGAGCAGGCGGGCTTTGAGCCGGCTGAGGTCACCTTCGAGGTCGGGGATGACCAGCCAGTGACCGTCCGGACGAATCTCGTGAACATCCGTTATAGAGCGGCTATGCAAAAGGCGCGGCGGTTGGCCGACGCTCCCCGACCTGACTGGCATGAAACTTTGGCGACCTTGACCGAAGCCCTGGACGCACAACCCAATGATCAGGAAGCACTCGCGCTCAAGACCAAAGTGGAAACACAGCTGGCAGTGGACCAGGCACATGTAGCCGAAACCCAACGAAGAGCTGAACTGGCTAAACGCCGTGAGTCTGCACCCAATCTCTTCGCCGATGAGACCGCCAAACTCGCCGACTCCACTCTTTTCGATGTGCATCACTGGACAGTGCATGCCAACCTAGCCACTCTTTGCGCGGCGTTGCGGCGGACTTTTGAAAAAGGGCCGCAACACTCCTGGACGGTGGAGAAGGAAGCGCAGGAGCAGGATGGCTTAGTCATCTTCCAATGCAAAGGAAACAGTTCTGCTAGATCGAAGAGAACGTGCGTCGTAATGGCCTGCCAAATCGGCCCAGATGAGATTCAGTTGTATGCGAAATTTTGGGATTATCTCTACGCCGGGTTGCTCAATGTGTTAGTCGCTGGAGGAAAAGAAGAGAGCAAATGGACGCCGGCACACCCCAACTATTTCTCACCGTCCCAGGCTGGAAATGTGAAAGAGCGACGGCGACAACTTCCGGAGGAGTTTTGGAAGATACTGCAAAACGAACTGCGGTGAGATTATGGCCACTGATATTGCTTCTGACGTATTGTCCGGACTTGCTGCCCAGGTGACTGAAGCCTGGCGAGAAGCCAGGGCGGAACGAATCCGCCGCACGACGCCGATTGCGTACTGGTGCCAGCTCTTCGAGAACTTCGCCTTCTCCCCACAGGAGTTCTATGCGCTGGTCACTCGCCACCTTGAAGAACGTGCGGTGCCCGATCTGTTAACCGAGTTTGTGCTCTTGCACGAGAGCACGGTTTTTTCCCGCAAGCGCCTGTACCTGGAGCTGCGAAGAGAACGGTTTGTGTTTCAGCTTTGCGCTGCACCGTTCGGCACGGGCTGGTTTGTTTCTTCTCGTCTGTTTGACCGACGACGCGGAGCCCGGTGGTTGGATTATGTGGTGGCAGGATTGTTTCTTGCCTGTGTAAGCGTTGGCGTGTGGGCGGCGTATGGAATCTTTGTGGCCGTTGCGGTTGGTGGGGCAGTCCTCACCTTTTCCTGGTCACTCATGCGCTTGGCCGCTTATCAAAGCACATCCCGACTCGATGAGCTGCTCTGCCGGGTGCCCTGTCTCGGCCGAGTGTACGAGACCTTTTTTCATCCCGAGACATACTTTCGCCAGGACCAGCGGAATATGTATAAACAAGCGGTGCAACATGCGTTAAAGGCGGCTCTGCGGGAGCTCCAGACCCAAAAAGGCTTGAAGCTCCCACCGGAGACGGCAAGCGGGCCGGAACTAACTGAACTGACCAGAGGGAAAGCATGAACGCGCCGGAATCTGCCACTGAATTGCTCACGCGGCAGTTTTATGACTGGGAACAGCGCGGGCGGGGATGGCGCGTGTGGAGCGACCCCGTGGCCCTTGAGCCGCCGTTCCGTCCGTTCGTTGGCCATTTTCTGCCTCTCCGAGCCGGCGTTGATGACGGCCAATTTGAAACACCACTCAGTCGATTGGCCAACCGGTTCTTGGGGCGAAAGCCCGTTCCCCCAGTAATCCCGCAGGTCGAGGAAGAACCGGAACCTGAGCTTACGGGCGACCGGGAGAGGCTCATCGAGCTGCGTACGTACCTGCCGACGAGTCTCAAAGTCGAACGAGACGAATTTGAACAATTCCTCTTCAGCGTATCCCTCTGCCGTGACCCGCTTGCCTTTGAGTTGCTTGGGACAGCGGCGCACATCAGCGCCCAGTTCGTCGTGCACCCGGGTGATGAATCTCTGGTGACCCAACAACTCCAGGTGTTCTTTCCCGACGCAGTCTTTCTACCCCGCTCTCGCGCCCTTGAAACGGCTTGGGAGGAGGCTCCTGAGAGCGAGGCGGTGATCGTTGAATTCGGTTTGAGTAATGAGTTCATGCTCCCACTCGCGAGCGCGAGCATTGACCCTTTTGTGGGCATCACCGGAGGGCTCGTTGATCTTCGGACTGACGAGATCGGCCTCTTCCAGGTCATCTTCGCCCCAATTCGAAAGCCCTGGGCCGAAAGCATTATGCGGGCGGCGACCGATGGCGATGCCGGCCCGTTCTTTTCCAATGCGCCGGAAGTGCTATCCCAAGCCAAGGAAAAGGTATCCCGGCCCCTCTATGCTGTGGTCGTCCGCATTGCCACGAAATCTCCGAGCTCTGAACGGGCGTGGGAAATCGCGCGGAACCTTGCCAGTCCGCTTGGGGTTTTTAGCAAGCCAGGCGGCAATGAGCTCATGCCGCTCAACAATGAGGACTATCCGTATGCGCTGCATCAGGAAGATCTGCTTCATCGCCAGTGCCGGCGCTCGGGAATGCTCCTGAACAGCGATGAACTGATCGGGTTTGTTCACCTACCCTCGGTCGAGATTCGCGCGCCCAAATTCGCGCGGCAAACCCAGAAAACTAAACTGGCACCGAACATTGTGCGGGATAGGAGTGGTCTGGTTCTGGGACAAAACATCCACGCTGGAGCGCAAACCCCAGTTGTCCTTACTCCTGAGCAGCGCGTGCGTCATGTTCATATTATCGGCGCCTCAGGCACCGGCAAGTCCACCCTGCTCTATAACCTCATCCTGCAAGACATTGAACGCGGAGAGGGGATCGCCGTCCTCGATCCGCATGGCGACCTCGTGGACCGAATTCTTGGAGCGATTCCAGAAAAGCGCATAGCCGACGTCGTCTTGGTGGACCCGTCCGACGAAGACTATTCGGTTGGCTTCAATATCTTGTCGGCGCATTCCGATCTCGAGAAAAACCTGCTCGCCTCGGATTTGGTGTCAGTCTTCCAGCGGCTCTCTGGTAGCTGGGGTGATCAAATGGCATCAGTCCTCAACAATGCAATCCTCGCATTCCTTGAAAGCACCCAGGGCGGGACGCTTGCTGACCTTCGTCGGTTCCTGTTGGAACCGGTATTTCGCGGCAAGTTCCTTGAAACCGTCCGGGACCCGGATGTCGTCTATTACTGGCAGAAAGGGTTTATGCACCTAGCTGGCAATAAGTCCATCGGTCCAGTACTGACCCGTCTGGAGACGTTCCTCAGCCGTAAACCAATCCGGTATATGGTTTCGCAGCAAGAAAATCGGCTGGATTTTTCCCAGATCCTGGATACCGGAAAGGTATTCTTGGCAAAACTTGCGCAAGGAATCATTGGGAGAGAGAACTCGTACCTCTTGGGCACGCTCCTGGTCTCCAAACTGCAGCAGCTGGCGATGAGCCGCCAGCGCCAGGCGGAGAGCGCTCGCAGAGACTTCTGGATTTACATCGATGAGTTCCACAACTTCATCACCCCTTCCATGGCTGAAATCCTCTCCGGTGCGCGCAAGTACCGGATCGGGTTATTGCTCGCTCACCAGGAGCTCCGACAGCTCCAGCGCGACTCAGAAGTCGCGAGCGCGGTGCTCCAAAACTCGGGAACGAGAGTTTGTTTCAAAGTCGGCGATGATGATGCACGGAAGCTGGCGGACGGCTTTTCATCCTTTGAAGCACGGGACTTGCAGAACCTGAGCACCGGCGAAGCCATTTGCCGCGTTGAGCGGAGTGATTTTGATTTTAACCTGTTGGTTCCCCGCCCCTCTGAACCAACGGAGTCAGAGGGCAGGCAGAGGAGCCTGGAGGTCATCACCGCCTCGCGGCGAAAATATGGTCGGCGCATCTCCGAATTGCACACGTCGATCTATATTGATCTCCCGACCGAAGAATTTAAGCCTCCGGGACCCACTCCGCCTCCGGCCCCTGCGCAAAAGGCAACACCTCCTGCGCCGCCGCAGAGGCCCGAGCCAGCGCCGTCGCCTCCGCCGCCGCAGGCACAGGCACCAACTGCGTCGTCCACCCCAGCGTCTAGTCCGAAACCCCTGGGCCGCGGCGGGCCGGAGCACGTCTACCTCCAGCATTTGATAAAACAGCTTGCGATTGGCATGAACTTTGAGGTCGATGTCGAAAAGACGATTCTCGAAGGAGCCGGCAGCGCTGATGTTGCGCTCAAGAAGGGAGACAAACGTTTTGCCTTTGAAATCTCCATCACCACGGACATAAGAGATGAACTGGAACATGCGCGTAAGTGCTTCAAGGCGAAGTTCGATGTCATTGTGATGGTTGGTTTGGATGCCGCCCGGCTTGCAAAAGCGCGAGAAGCTGCACTCAAAGAGTTCACGCCGAGCGAACAGGCCTCCTTGCGCTTCTGTGTCCGAGACGAAATCTCTTCCGTTCTCCTCGAACTCTCTGCAATGTCTGCCAGCAAAGACGTGGTCTCTCACGGAAAAAAGACCAAAGTCACTTTCCGACCGCTTAGTGAAGAAGAGTCACGAAAACGCCGCGAGATCCTCGCCCAGGTGAGCACCCAGTCGCTGAAGAAACTTCGGAAGGACAGTTAGTCTGAATTGAATACGGTGCATTCATTCCTATCCTAGATATAAATATGGCTAAGATACATCGATTGAATCAGATGTCGGTAGTGGCTTTGTGCAAGCGAAAGCGCGCGATCATCAAGGGACTGCGGCCATCGCCAGACATTCTGAGAGCGTCATGTGTTGAGCAATTCCTCACGTGTGGCAAATCCGGATGTTCCTGTCGCGGCGGCCAAAAGCACGGCCCGTACCTGTATCTGACGACCTGCCTGGCGCCGGGTAAAATCCGCAAGTTCCTTCTCAAAACCGCCGAGCAGAAGAATCAAGCCCGGGCGGGCGTGATGGCGTACCTTAGATTTATGGAGTGCATTGAAGAGTTGTCACAGATAAACAGCGAACTGCTGCGGCGGGGGCCAACCCGATGATCCTAAGCAATGAGCCGGGAACCGTGGCTGAGGTATAATCATCGAGATCTGGCGAACTGCTCGTCGATTTTTCTATGCGGGCCCAATGTATCTTAACTACCATAGCGCGGGTCTAAGGAGATTTGAATGCCGACCATAAATACAGGTGAGAATGTTTTCAAAGGCGAGCGAACGCTGATTTTGAATGTGGACATTGATGGGCCGCTTTCCAAGGCCGAAGCTCCATGCTGTGATTACTATGTCACCGCGTACTCAAATGCGGCACAGCAAGCGCAGAAATCGGCTGATGCAAACGCATCCGCAGTTTACAGCTTTCTACAAACACTCAGTTGCTTTCACCCGAATTTTGACACGCCGTCCAACCCGTTCGTTCCTTATTTCCAGATGGAAGGTAAGCGTGGATTAGTTCCAACAGACCTCAGTCCTGGTGACGTTGAAGCGGTGCGTGAGCTTTCAAAACTCACAAAAGACCCGGCCCTGCGCGCTCGCCTCTTTGACGTGCTATGGGAACTTACGAACGACTATAAAGCGTGTGGCGAAGCCGCCGGAAGTTACATCGAGGCGGCAGAACGCCTGAACGTGCCAGCTCACTGGACCTTTGCCGGCCCTCTCTATCAACGTGGATTATACCTGGCCGCAAAGCTCGGCCGTGAGAAGGAACTGTTCACAAACGTCTGTCAAAGTCTCCAGAATGTAGCTCGGGCCACGGCTGTCGACACCGAACAATTTCGGTGCTGCAAGTTCTTAGAGCTGTGCGTGCGCTTCGGATGCGGCAACGCAAATGAACTGGCAGGGATTGCAGCACGTCACGCTCAGAAACAGGCAGACCAAGGCAACCACTACGCAGCTCGCCACTACCGAGAAGTTGAAGCAGATCTCCATAGGCTCGCGAAGAATAGTGAGGCAGAGAAGTCTGCAAGAATAGCGGCCGCAGAAGAGTCCGTGGCTGAGGCAGAAAAGCGAATCGAGGGACAGGGTGCGAGCTATATGGCGGCAGCAGCGCTTCTGAGCAAAGCAATTGAGGCGCTCAGGAGAGCAGGCGCGGCAAAAGAGCGCATCGATGAGCTGCGCAAGAAGTTGAACAATTGGCAGCAGGACTCCATTGGTGAATTCGAAACGTTCTCCACCGAAGTGGACATTTCCGAGCTCATCAAGGGTGCTCGCGCTCATGTGAAATCCAATAGTGTGCGCGAGGCTATTTTGAAACTGGCCTTCGGGCAGGGTTTGTCCGACCCGAAGAGCATCCGAGAGGATGTTCTCAAGACCGCGAAAGAAGCACCGCTTGTATACTTGATGGGCGCAGCGATGGTGGACGAGCAAGGCAGGACCACTGCCCGAAAAGAGGGGCTGTTTAATCTGACAGGAGACGCACTGGAACAGGCACTTGAGGCAGAGTCGTTTTCACACGCTTCGCGGTTTCGTTGGCCGTTGAGAGTTGATGCGTTCATTGAGCCGGCGAGAGTGCAGATTATGAACGACCATAAACCAACGTTCGGCGACTTACTATTTATCGTCCGAAACAATCCGTTCGTTCCGCCAGGCCACGAAGGAATTTTCCTTCGTGGACTTCACGCTGGATTTCATGGAGATTTTCTTGTCGCCAGCCACCTGCTAACGCCGCAAATAGAGAATTCCCTCCGTTACGTTCTGGAGTCACATGGGGTTGATGTTTCCAACCTGATGTCCGATGGCACGCAACCGGTCAAGATTCTTGGAGCTATGCTTGGGATGCCGCAAACAAAGCAGTTTCTCGGCGAGCAGCTTTGCTTCGAGCTCCGTGGCTGCCTCATTGAAAAGCCGGGGTATGATTTCCGAAATCGAATTGCTCATGGTTTTGTGCATGAGACAGAGTGTTACACCGCGCCAAGTGTCACGATATGGTGGCTCGTGTTGCGCATCTGCTTAGTGCCCACGTTCCAAGCTATCGTCAAGAATCGTGACACATCCGCCAGCGGCTCGAACCAGAGCAAGGACCCAAAATCACCGGAGCTTTAGAACACGATTCTAAGGCCACGTCAATTGACCTCGCGCGCACTCGTACGCTAGACTTGTACAGTTCCTAAGAGTGTGGCGTAATATTTTGGTAAGTGTAGGTCTTACCTAATGGCCATCACCTGGGAGATCGCTAGTCGGCTTCCTCACACTAACTTGGTCGGTTGGTGACAATTATTCGATACTAACCAAAGCAAATGATAAAAAAAAGTAGATGCAAAGCCTCTGACATTGATCCCAACTATTTTGGCGAAGATGTTTCTGACTTCTATGAGAATGATGACATGAAAATCTTGCACGCCGCGCACGTTGACGAAATCCGCCGGCAGAAGGCCGAAGAATGGCCGAGAGGGGGGTCTTACGGTCCGACGCAATGGGAGAGCTACACAAGCAAGGGTTATTTAATATCAAGGTTCGATAAGAAAAAAAGAGAAATTGAACATACTTGGGATACTACTGACTTTGAAAAGAGGGCACAAGGCAGACGACACTGAAACCCTTGAACGGTTAAAAGACGAGCTGCTTAAGGAGTCCCTTCTGGATTATCGGGAAGCGCTTGACCGCATGCAGGGACACACTTGAACCATTGGCCAAGAGTTCGAATTTCCACACAGGCGATGCACGAATCGTGAGTCAATTATCACTTCGTCGAATCGAATTCACAAAGGGCACGCTGATATCGGCGTTCGGCCAAAACCCCAACTAAATATCACCTCGCGGGGCTGACCTAAATCGCCAGCGTTTTAGAAGTGGCGAAAAGTCTGAGCTCTTTGGAATTTCGCCCTTGTCAAAGTCTCAATTGAGTGGCACTCATCAACTCGTTAAGCCGTGACGTATGAGCGCGCCGAAAAAGGAATCTTTGTCTCCCCACGCGAAAGCTGTGGGCATCTGGATTCGCGTCTCGACTGAAGACCAGGCCAAAGGCGAAAGCCCGGAACGGCACGAAACCCGGGCGCGGCTTTACGCGCAATCCAAAGGCTGGGATGTCGCCCAGGTCTACCACCTCGAAGGCGTGAGTGGCAAATCCGTGAGCGAGCACCCGGAGTGTAAGCGCATGCTCGAAGACGTGCGTGCCGGGCACATCAAAGCACTCATTTTTTCGAAACTGGCGCGTCTGGCCCGCAACACCAAGGAACTTCTGGAATTTGCGGATGTATTCAGACAATGCAACTGCGACCTCATTTCTCTGCAAGAGTCCATCGACACCTCAACTCCGGCCGGGCGCCTATTCTACACCATGATTGCGGCCATGGCCCAATGGGAACGGGAAGAAATCGGCGAGCGCATCACCGCCGCGCTCTCAATCAAAGCAAAACTTGGCAAGCCCTTAAACGGCAAGGCGGCATTTGGATATCATTTCAAGGATGGAGAACTGATTCCCCACCCCACTGAAGCGCCAATTCGCAAGCGGATCTATGAACTTTTTTTGGAGACTAAGCGTATTCGCACAACCGCCAAACGCCTCAACGAAGCCGGCTACCGAACGCGCGAGGGCTATAAGTTTGGGTATGCCACGGTCAAGCGACTGATACGCAACCCGACCGCCAAGGGTGTCCATATCGTCAATTTCACCAGGAACATGGGCAAGGGCAAACCCTACCAAATCAAACCACGTGAGGACTGGGTCGAGCGTAAAGTCGAGGCAATCATTCCCGAAGACATGTGGAAAGAAGCCAATAACATCTTGGACGAGCGCCGAGACTCATACAAACGCCCAGGGCCGGCACCCGTCGCACTGTTTTCCGGCCTGACGTTCTGTCACTGTGGCCGCAAGATGTATCCCCGTCCCAACTCTCCCAAATACGTCTGCTCCGCCTGCAAGAACAAGATTCCAATCGAAGTCCTCGAAGGTATCTTTTACGACCAACTCAAGGGATTCTTCCTGTCGCCTGAGGACGTTGCCCAATCCATCCAGGCGGCCAATACCTCGATACGCGAAAAGGAGAGCCACCTCGACGCTCACCTCAAAGAGCTCGACAAGGTCAAAAAAGAGATTGACCGGGTCTACAAGCTTTACCAGGCGAGCGAACTGACCCCCACAAGCTTCAGTCGCTTTTTCAAACCCCTTGAGGAACGCGAGAAGCAGCTTGAAACTGACGTTCCCAAGCTTCAAGCAGAACTGGATGCCCTCAAAATCAACCAGCTATCGAGCGAAGAAGTCCTGGCCGAAGCTCGCGACCTCTACGGGCGCTGGCCCAAACTGGACTTCGACGCCAAGCGCCGCGTTGTCGAAAGCATCACTGATAAAGTGACAATCGGAAAGAAGGAGGTAAGCATAAGTCTTTGCTACCTCCCCTTTTCCGAAGAAATGACTAAAAGGCACCGCATGCTGTGTGATGAGGCGAGCGGAACGGGCGACGAGTCACCAGCGCCTGGCCGGGCGCCAGCAGCCCAACGATGCTGTGAATCTGCGTCGTTTCGAGCGATTCTTCCAGCGTGAGTGGCGGCAGGATCGTGGCCAGCCGCTTGGCCAGCATTGATTTGCCCGTTCCAGGAGGCCCAATCAAGAGCACGTTATGCCCGCCGGCCGCGGCTACTTCCAAGGCGCGCTTGACCGATTCCTGGCCTTTGACTTCCGCGAAATCAATTTCGTCGTCGTTCGAATGCTGAAAGATGCTGGCAATATCAACTTTGGTGGGTGTAATCTTGGTCTCGCCTTCGAGGAAACTGGCGGCTTCGCGCAAATTCCGGATGGGGACGACGCGCAAGCCGGAAACGACGGCTGCTTCAGGCGCGTTTTCCGGCGGCACAAGCATTCCTGCCAAACCTCGCGCCCGCGCGTTCAGCGCCATCGGCAGGACGCCCTTCACCGGGCGGATCGCTCCCGTCAGCGCCAGTTCGCCTACCATGACGAAGTTATCAAGTTGGTCGGTCTCCAGTTGCTCGCTGGCGGCCAGCATCCCGACGGCAATCGGCAGATCGAAACTGGGACCTTCTTTTTTAACGTCGGCCGGCGCCAGATTGATCGTCGTCCGGCCGAAGGTAAATGTATAGCCCGAATTGGCGACGGCCGTCAGGACGCGGTCGCGGGACTCTTTAACGGCGGCATCGGGAAGGCCGACGATGACGATGATCGTGTCTCCGTATCCGGCATTGACTTCCACCTCCACCGGATATGCTTCGATGCCGTTCAGCGCCGCGGAACAGACTTTCGCCAACATCACCCATTGTTGTTCGAGTTCGCCCTAAAGGGCAACCCGATTCAACGCTCCGCCTCGGCTGCGCGGGCGAGCAACACTTTTCGCGTGGGCACGTAACTCGCCGCGAACTCGCGCCGATATTCGGCAAATCTGTCTTGCAGGATCGCCTCTCGCGCCTCTTCCATGACGCGGATAAACATCCGCGTGTTGTGGACGCTCAGCATTCTCAGTCCAAGGATTTCGCCCACATTGAGCAGGTGACGCAGGTAAGCACGGCTGAAATGCCGGCAGGCGAAACAATCGCAGCTCTCCTCGATCGGCCGGAAGTCGGACTTATATGCGCCGGCTTTGATGCTGATGCTGCCTTTTCGAGTGAACGCGGTGCCGTTGCGCGCCACGCGGGTCGGCAGCACACAATCGAACATGTCCACTCCGCGCGCGACCAGCTCGACCAGTTGCGCCGGCGTGCCCAGGCCCATCGCATAGCGCGGCTGGCTCGCAGGCAGGAATGGTTCTGTCAACTCCACCGCGCGCATCATTTCCGGTTCCGGTTCGCCCACGCTCACGCCGCCGATGGCGTAGCCGTCAAACTCGAGCGTGACCAGGGCCTTGGCGCATTCCTCACGCGCCTCGGCGTTGGTGCCGCCCTGGACGATTCCAAAGACCATTTGCTCCGGCCCGCGCGGTTGCTCCCGGCATTCGCGCGCCCAACGCATAGTGCGCTCGACGGCAGCCCGCAATTCGCGCGGCGTGCTGGTGTGCGGCGGGCAATCGTCGAAGACCATGGCGATATCTGATCCCAGCTCGCGCTGAATGCCCATCGCTTCTTTCGGTCCAAGAAAAAGCAACGAACCATCCAGGTGCGAACGGAACTCGACTCCATGGGCCTGGATCTTCCGAATCGTCGCCAGGCTGAAGACCTGGAAACCGCCGCTGTCAGTCAAAATCGGTCCGGGCCAGTTAATGAATGTGTGCAATCCGCCGGCCGCACGCAGAATCTCGAGGCCTGGGCGAATGTTGAGATGGTAGGTGTTGCCGAGAATGATCTGGGCGCCGAGTTCACGCAGTTCGCGCGGATCGAGTGCCTTGACACTCCCTTGCGTTCCGACCGACATGAAGACAGGCGTGTCCACCGTCCCGTGCGGCGAGGTTAAGCGCCCCACCCGCGCTTTTGAACTCGCGTCCGTCTTCAACAGCTCGAACATCGGCGCGAGATTCAACTACCCACTAGAACGCTTCAACTGGAAAGTGTTGAGCACATCAAGATCGTCGTCGTCCTCGTCCTCGCAATCGATCTTTTTCGTGAAAAGGCTCAGAACCAGGATCGATTACAAGGACGAGGACGAGGACGAATAAGAAGTGGTGCTTCTACTCCAACCCACGCTCGATCAATCCATCCTCATCCAAACCCAGGTAGTGCCCCATCTCATGCAGAAAGGTCATATGGACTTCTTCGCGAAAACAATCCTCGTTGGCCTCCGCCTGGTCCCAGATATTTTCGAGAAACAGAATGATTTGCGGCGGCAACGGCGACAGGGCGCTTTCCTCGGCGGCAAACTCCGGTCCGACGAACAGGCCGAGGGTGTCGGCCTCGATGCCATCATGGCGCTGGGCGGCATTGGGCCGCCGCTCGAAGGTGACTGGCAGGGCCTGCGCCCGTTCGCGCAACGGCGCCGGCAGCTCCGCCAGCGTCGCCTCCACCTCCTCGACAGCCAGCGACTGCAGTTTTTTCCAATTCAACGCCACCTGACCTCCCGCCGACTGATTACCGTTTCCGGCGGGATTTTTTGAATTGTTTCAACACCTGCGGCTGTTGTTCAAAAAAGCGGGCGAGGTCGGAGAGAATTTCAACCGTATCCGGGCTAAGATGATGTTCGATCCCTTCGATGTCCTGGCGCTGCGACTCGGCGTCGAGCCCGAAGACCGAGAAAAATCGGGACAACGTCTCATGCCGGTTTTGAATCACGCGGGCGACCTCCCGGCCCGGCTCGGTCAGAATCAGGCCGCGGTATTTTTCATATTTCAAATAACCGGCCTCGGCGAGCTTCTGCACCATGCTGGTGACCGATGCCTGCTTGACTTTGAGCGAGGAAGCGATATCGACCACGCGCGCATAGCCTTTCTGCTCGATGAGCGCGTGGATGCGCTCGAGATAATCTTCCGCGCTTTGGCTCGGGGTGACTCGCGCCGGCATGACCGCCGGATTAAACACGATTCCGCGAACTGCGCAAGAACGGGCGAAACAAACTGAAGTGGTGGAGAAATGGAGTGAAGGAGTTGTGGCTGCAAACAAGAACGCATCCTGACCAGCACAGCATTTATGCTGGCACCGCTCCTTCATTCCATTACTCCACTCTTTCTCCACCTTGCCAAACGAAGCTTCCATGAGGCATCTTTGAACATTCAACGCTCACAATGATACTTCGGTGGTGGCCAATTCTGATGGTTGCGGGATCGCTTGGAATGAGCGGGTGCCAGCGCTCGCCGGACCTGTCTGCGCGCGGAGTTGGTTCCACTCCGACCAGCACGAATCAGCGCGTCTTTCAAGTCAAGGGCGTCGTAGTGGCGGTCAAACTGAAAGAAAAGTCCGTCGAGATAAAGCACGAAGAAATCCCAGGATTCATGCCGGCAATGACCATGCCGTTCGAAGTGAAAGATGCGAATGAGTTGACCGGCATCGGCCCGGGCGACGCTGTTTCTTTTCGCATGATCGTCACGGATAGCGAAGGCTGGATCGAGCAAGTCCGCAAAACGGGGGCGACTGCGACGAATTCACCGCCGATGACAGGTCCCTTTCGGCTCGTCCGCGACGTCGAACCGCTCGGCGTGGGCGAGCCGCTACCCGAATATCAATTCACCAACCAGTTCGGACAGGCGCTCTCGACCAAGCAATTCAAGGGCGGCGCCCTGGCGATTACATTCCTGTTCACCCGCTGCCCGTTCCCTACTTATTGTCCGTTGATGTCCAGTCATTTTGCCGAAGCGCAACAGAAATTGCTCGCGCTCCCGAATGCGCCGACTAATTGGCATTTGTTGACCATTTCCTTCGACCCCGATTTTGACAAACCCGCCATCCTCAAAAGCTACGCTGAGAGATACAAATATGATCCCGCGCATTGGAGCTTTGCCACTGGCGCGCTGATCGATGTCACCGCCCTTGCCGAACAGGTCGGCTTGACGTTCTGGCACGACGAGACCGGCAACATCAGTCATAACCTGCGCACGGTCGTGTTTGATCCCGAGGGGCGGCTGCAAAAGGTGCTTGTGGGGAACCAATGGACCAGCGATGAATTGGTCGCGGAGATGGTCAAAGAGGGAAAGTAGCACTGTGGCAGTGCCAATGACAAAGTCACTCCAGCGGCCACTGCTTATTCGATGCAGGAGACGACGTCAGGAGTCTCTGATCAAAGGGTTGCGATAAGCACGGGTTTCTTCAGCCATTCAAATGATCAGAGACTCCTGACGTCGTCTCCTACAATACGTTCCGCCGACTTTGTCACGCTCCCCGATCCTGTGGCTGCCGTGCGCCGATCGTCATTGCCAATGGGCTGACTCGGGTGCAACGTAGCTGCGATCTTATTTAGAATTTATGAAATGCCCGGCTTGTTTCAACGACTTGACCCAGCTACAAGTCGGCAGCCTGGTCGTGGATGTTTGCCAGGGCGGGTGCGGCGGGATTTGGTTCGATGCCTTCGAGCTCCAGCGAGCCGATGAGGAGCGGGAAGTCGCAGGCGAGCGGTTGCTGAATATTCAGCGCGATGAGCGCATTCAGGTGGACCCCAATCGCAAGCGCGAGTGCCCGCGCTGTTCCGGGGTGAAGCTCAAACGCCACTTTTTCAGCCCCAAACGCCGCGTGGAAGTGGATGAATGCCCCAGTTGCGGCGGTTACTGGCTGGATGCCGGAGAATTAGCACAGATACGGCTTGAGAAAAGCCAGCCGGCACAGTCGCAGAAATCCACAGTCTCAACGATTTCTTCCGACGTAATCCGCTATTTATACCGCCTCCAAGCCGACGGGCGCGCTGAGGACGGTTAGCGGCATTGTTCCTTCCTCGAGGCCCCACTCGCTCAATACTAGCCCATTGACAGAGTCGATCCCTCTCACAGACTCTTCGCGATGCTGGCAATGATCGCCAGGCCCAGGCCAAATAATCCCAGGATGATAAGCGCCAATTGGAATTGGCCGCTAAGCACACAAAGCCCCGTGGATAAAATGGCGGCTTGAAAAAAAGCAATGCCGCCAATCTCGTAACCGCTCCAGTCCTCAAGGTGAGTAATCCAATAGACGATGGCGGCAATGGCGTCCGGAATCACTAATCGCCGAAAAGGATCGCCGTGAAAAAGCGATGCCGAAAACCAGAAGCCTGCGGCCTGTATTGCTGACGCAACTATAGCAATCAATGTCTCCTTGCGAAGGCTGTGTAATTCGAGGTCGGAGTCAACGAAACGCAAGAAGAGATCGAGCAGCACCAACGAAGCACAGAGAGTCACGAAGGAAAGCGCCCAATACATGAAGAACTGTGACGCAGGAGCCATGTAATCTCTGACCTGAAGTGAAGCTCAGCGACCGCTGCCGACAGTGACGCGCATCAGACCAAATGACTGCGTGACAATTCCATCGCCTGAAAACCGAAGGGGCCGTGGCTGGCTGGGGCAGAAATCTCGGAAACATGAATAATTCATAGGTGCTGAAAACCAAAAAAGAGCAGAACCAGTAAGTCTGACTGCTCAGGGTGCGCCTTCAGTGGCGAGCGTGTCAAGACTCCGGGGCTGAGCAGGCAATGGCCGACGCTTGAGGCGCATTAAGTTGGAGTTCCGGCCTTTCCCTTGGGAACGTGCGACCCCAGTATGGTCGCTGCGATGGACAAACAAATCGAGCGTCTGAGGCGTCTAAGCCGGCCTCTGGAGCCGAGCGGGAAGCAGCGCGCAGCGTGGACTAAAGCGGCGATAGCCCACGCCGAAAGCTACCTTGCGTCCGCAGCTCGTGGACCCGCCTTCCACTCGTCGAAAGATGAGGGTAAAGGGATCCTTGACTCACTTCCCTCTGAAGCCCCGCAAGACATCGGGAGAGTGCTGCGCCTGCTGGACGAGCACGTCCACGGTCTTGGGAGCAATCTGGGTGCGCCGGGATTCATGGCGTTCATACCGATCAGCTCTCTTTATCCGGCCGCGTTGGGCGATTACCTGGCTGCGGCGACTAATCCGTACGTCGGGAATTTTTTCGCTTCGCCCGGGGGCGTGCGACTGGAGCACTTGTTGACTCGCTGGATGTCTGACTTCGTCGGCTATCCCAGGACCTCCGCTGGTGACGTGACGTCGGGCGGAAGCATCGCCAATCTGAGCGCCATCCTCGCGGCCCGCGAAGGGCACGGCCTGCGAACGAGACATTATGAAAAAGCGGTCGTTTACATGACTTCGCAGACGCATCACTCGGTAACAAAAGCGTTGCGCATCGCCGGTCTGGGTGACTGCGTGCGGCGGTCGGTGCCTTTGGATGCGGCCTACCGCATGCGGACCGAGGCCCTCGAAAAAAGCATTCGTAACGACCGGAGAGCCGGGTTGTTGCCATGGTTGGTGGTCGCCTCGGCTGGTTCTACCGATGCAGGAGCAGTCGATCCGCTGATTTCCATCAGTCAAATTGCCAGGGCACGAGGATTGTGGATGCATGTCGATGGCGCGTACGGAGCAATGTTTGCACTGTGTGAACCCGGCAGGAAAATTCTGGCGGGAATGGAACGGTCAGACTCGTTGACCTTGGATCCTTCCAAGGGGCTATTCATGCCATGCGGCAGCGGCGCGGTGCTGGTCCGAAAAGGGAAACACCTGCTCGAAGCCTTTCATTACGAGGCGGACTACATGCAGGATCGGCCTACGCTGGCTTCTTTGAGCGAGATCTCGCCCTCGGAGTTGTCGCCGGAACTTACGCGGCCTTTTCGCGGGCTGCGTCTCTGGCTTTCCTTGAAGTTGATCGGGTTGCGACCATTCCGGGCGGCACTCGAGGAAAAGCTGCTCTTGGCGCGACACTTCTACCACGAACTCCGCAAAATCGAGGGCGTGGAAGTTGGCCCGGTCCCTGACCTCTCAGTCGTCACCTTCCGCTGGCTACCGAAGAGAGGAAATCCCGATGATTACAATCAGCGTCTCTTGAATGCCGTCCAGCAGGATGGACGTATCTTCATCACGTCGACGAGGCTGCGGGGGCAATTCTGGCTGCGTCTGGCAGTGTTATGCGCGGCCACGCATCGCGAACATATGGACCTTGCCTTGGAAATTCTTAAGGAGACCGCCGAGCGGCGTGGAGTTTGAATAGCGACCGGCGCTTTTCGCGTCTGGACATTTCCATTCCGTGCGATAGCCTTCGTGAGCGTGGGCGACGTCACGCGCATCCTCGAGGCGGCTGAGCAAGACGATCCGAAGGCCGCCGAGGAACTGCTACCGCTGGTCTATGACGAATTGCGGCGCCTGGCGGCCGCGAAGATGGCCAAGGAAGCGCCTGGACACACGCTTCAACCCACGGCGCTCGTGCACGAGGCCTGGCTTCGACTGACCCGCGATCAAAATGCGAATTGGGAGGGCCGAACGCATTTCTTGGCGGCGGCTGCGGAGGCGATGCGTCGAATTCTGATTGAAAGCGCAAGACGAAAACATCGGCTCAAACGAGGTGGCCAATGGCAGAAAGTCGAACTCGAAGAGGTGGAGCTGCCCTTGCCGATGCCTGCAGAGGACCTGCTGGAATTGGACGGTGCGCTCGAGAAGTTGACGGCGTTCAATGCGCGAGCGGCCGAAGTTGTCAAGCTCTGCTTTTTCGGCGGGTTGTCTCAAGAACAGGCAGCCGAAGCGCTTGGCCTTTCGGTCAGCACTGCGGAACGCCTGTGGGCGTTTGCCAGAGCCTGGCTTTTCCGCGAAATCCAGAAGGAGCGGAAATCCGTCGGCTAACGCAGATTTTTTGAGGGAAACCAGGGTGCAAAAGCGCATGGATAGGTACAGTCAATATGAATCCGGATTCAGATCGGCTGATCGAATTGTTCAGCCAGGCGCTGGCGTATGAGTCCGCCAAGCAGCGCGCCCAATTCGTCGGTCAGTGTTGCCTGACTGAACCCGCCCTCGGCGAACAACTCGAATCACTCCTTCTCGCGCAACAACAGGCGGGGGAGTTCCTGGAGCAAACGCCAGGCTCCGCCGCAGCGAAGGCCGGGTCTCCTCTGGTCGCGACCCAAAAAGCCGGCGATCGCATCGGCCGCTATAAGCTGTTGGAGCAAATCGGCGAGGGCGGCTGCGGCGTGGTCTATATGGCCGAACAGGAGGAGCCGGTTCGCCGACGAGTGGCGCTGAAGGTCATCAAGCTGGGAATGGATACCCGGAGCGTTATCGCGCGCTTCGAGGCCGAGCGCCAGGCCCTGGCAATAATGGACCATGGAAATATCGCGAAGGTGTTCGACGCGGGCGCGACCGAAACCGGCCGGCCTTACTTCGTGATGGAATTGGTCCGCGGCGTCAAAATCACTCACTATTGCGTTGAGAACAACCTGCCGACTCGAGAGCGGCTGGCGCTATTCATCAGGGTCTGTCAGTCCATCCAACACGCTCACCAAAAGGGAATCATCCATCGAGACATCAAGCCTTCGAACATTCTGGTTACTGTCAATGACGGCTTAGCGGTGCCCAAAGTGATTGATTTTGGCATCGCCAAGGCCACGTCCGGCCAGCGTCTTACTGACCTGACAGTATTCACCGAATTTCATCAGTTCGTCGGCACGCCGGCCTACATGAGTCCCGAGCAGGCCGTCATGACCAGTCTGGATGTCGATACGCGCAGCGATATCTACAGCCTGGGCGTGCTTTTATATGAATTGCTCACCGGCAAGACGCCCTTTGATACGAATGAACTTCTCAAAGCCGGACTCGATGAAATGTGCCGCACGATTCGCGAAATCGTGCCGGTTCGACCGAGTACGCGCCTGAAAAAGGCAGCCCCAGGCGGTTCGGCACCTCAACTCGACCCTCGACCCTCGGCCCTCGACCCTGACCTTGACTGGATCGTGATGAAGTGTCTGGAAAAGGACCGCGCCCGTCGTTATGAAACCGCCAACGGCCTGGCGAGGGACATTCAGCGTTATCTCCATAACGAGCCTGTAGTTGCCCGGCCACCGAGTCAGCTTTATCGCTTTCGGAAATTAATTCGGCGGAACAAGTTGATCTTCGCTGGGGGCGCCACCACGGCCGCAGTGCTTGTCGCCGGCGTCGTCATGAGCACGTGGCAGGCGGTGCGCGCCACGCGAGCCGAGGGCGCGCAAACTCGATTGCGCCAGCAAGCCCAGACCGGCGAGAACAAAGCGCAAACCGAAGCTGCCAAGAGCCAGCATGTGGCCCGGTTTCTGGAGGGCATGCTGCAAAGCGTTGGTCCGTCGGTGGCGGTGGGTCGCGACACCAAAATGTTGCGTGAGATTTTGGACAAGACCGCTCAACGCGTCGGCCAGGAGTTGGCCGATGAGCCACTGGTTGAGGCGGAATTGCGGAACACCATGGGCAAGGTCTATCTGGAGCTTGGGCAGTATGACCGGGCCGAGGAGATGCACCGCCGGGCCCTGGCGCTCCAGCGCGCGGGGCTGGGCGCCCAGCATCCCGCGGTGGCGTTGACGCTCAATTGGCTTAGCGCTGCCCTTTGCGACCGAGGCAAGCTGATCGAGGCTGAGGCTGCAGCAGCCGAGGCGCTGGGGATTCAGAGAAAGATTTTCGGCGAGGATCATCCGGACGTGGCAACCTCGCTGCGCACTTTAGGCCTGACGCTTTACTGGCAAGGCCGGATGGCCGAGGCTGAAGTCACCTTGCGCGGCGCTCAGGCGCTATTGAAGAAAATGCCCGTGAAAGACGCAACCGCAGAAGCCGCCACAATGCATGCGCTGGCCGTGGCGCTGACAGACCAGAGCAAGCTGACGGAAGCCGAGTCAGTCATGTGCGGTGCGTTGGAGGCCTATATTGGGAGCGTAGGCGAAGAACATCCTTATGTCGCCAGGTGTCTGGTCAATCTGGGAGACATCTTGTGGGCCGAAGCCAAGCTCGCCGAGGCCGAAGCCGTCCAATGCCAGGCGTTGGCGATGTGGCAGAGACTGGTCGGGCAAGACCACCCCAGTGTTGCCGGTGCAATGGATAGCCTATCGCTCACCCTGCAATCCCAGGGCAAGCTGGCCGAAGCCGAAGCGATGCAGCGCGCGGCCCTGGCGATGCGCCGCAGAGTGCTGCCCGAAGACCATCACAATGTGGCCAATTCGCTCGATAATCTGGCAGGCATCCTCCGCTCGCAAGGCCGTCTTGCCGAGGCTGAGGACCTTTATCGTGAGCGGCTGCGGCGACGGCGGGTTATGTTGGCGTCAGACAATATTTTTCTGGCAGACGCCATCGGTCCGTTAGTGGGGACGCTGCGCCTGCAAGGCAAGTTTGCCGAGGCCGAACCGTTGGCCCGCGAAGCCTTGGCAATCCGCGAAAAGAAACTGCCCGAGGATTGGAAGACGTTCCATTGCCGGAGCTATCTGGGGGGGCTCTTGTTGGACCAGGGCAAATACGCCGAGGCCGAGCCGCTGTTGGTGGCTGGCTGCCAAGGCTTGAAAGAGCGAGCGGAAAGCGTGGACAGGATGCCACCGTCAGCCCAGCCGTGTCTTTGGAGTGCCGCCCAGGACTTGATCAGATTCTACGAACGCACTGGCCGCACCGTAGAAGCAGACCAATGGAAACAGAAGCTTAATTCTTACGAATCCGGGCCTCGCGCGTCCAGCCGGGCCACACCCACCAATGCCGCGCCGAAGTAGCCCGATCGGCAGCTAGCAGGGACGGACTCCAAACTTCGCTTCAAGAAATTCCCTTTTTGCTGAGGGAATCCACCCTCCAAAGAGCGCATGGATCAATAAAGCCTGTTATGATCGGATTTACGGATTTGTCTAATGCTCTCAGACACCGGAGTGGACTCGATAAGGAGTGATTTTCGTCATCGGAAACGAGTGCCTTGAGAACGTAGGACATACACCCAAGTTAGAAAAGCCTTCGGGCTTGCAAGAAACAAATCAATGAAGGGACAAATTATGAACCAGAAATTCGATGAACTCACCAGGAGCCTGGCCCAATCCGTCACGCGCCGGCAGGCGTTGGGGCGCGTTGGCATTGGGCTGGCGGGAATTGCGCTGGCCTGCTTCGGGCTGGCGAACAGGGCCGAAGCCAGCGGTTGTATGGGGGAGTGCATGAACCGCTGCCGGGATTCTGGATATCCCCGGAGATTCTGTCGCCCCTCCTGTAAGGCGGCCTGCGGATGACCAGGCCAGCACGATCAATCCTTCGTGCGCGAGTCAAATCATTTCCGTCCCGCGAGCGAGGAACGATCAAGGAAACAACCAAGTGCAACAAATGGAAAGTAATGAACAATAAATTCGATGAACTGAGCAAGGGCCTGGCCCAATCGGTCACGCGCCGGCAGGCGTTGCGGCGCTTCGGGGTCGGCCTCGCGGGCGTCGCGCTGGCGATACTGGGGCTGCCGAACAAGGCCGAGGCGATACACGGAGAAAACGCAAAAAACTGCGTGGGACCTTGTATCAAGCAATGTCTGAGCTTCGGCGGATCGAAAACCTATTGCCACGATCTCTGCTCGAGTCTCTGTCATTCACCCGGTCGTTGATCGATCAGTCGATTCGGAATGATGAATAGAAAACGACGAACCTGAGAACAACTTCCAAACTGAAACCCGTTCCATACGACGACGATGAAAGCCAAACTCTGAATTATCGTTCAGGCCAAACCCAGTTGAAAAGAAAACAGTCATGAAAACCAAAATGCAAAATCCGAAATCCGAAGGCCGAGGCCCGAAGTCCTGCCTCGCCGGACGAAGGCCGAAGTCCGAACGGGACCGGCTGCGACCACTCAACCATTTGGATTTCGGAGCTCGATCTGCTTTCGGATTTCGGAATCCGGTCTTCGGATTTTTGCTGTTGCTCTTAGCCCTCAACCCTCAACTCTCAACTTGGGCGCAAGGGACCGCCTTCACCTACCACGGCCGATTGGCCAGCGGCACCAACGTAGCCAATGGCCGCTACGACCTCGTCTTTACGCTGTTCAGCGTGAACAGCGGCGGAGTGCCGGGCGTGGCGGGGCCGATCACCAACGCCGCCGTGGGCGTGACCAACGGTCTTTTTACCACCACCCTCGACTTCGGCGCGAACTTTCCTGGCGCGGATCGCTGGCTGGAAACCGCGGTGCGCACCAACGGCACGGGCGCGTTCACGACGTTGAATCCGCGGCAACAGCTCACGCCGACGCCCTATGCCATCACTGCCAGCAACCTGACCGGGACGGTTCCGGCGACGGGCCTGGCCGGCACGTATTCAAGCGCAGTCACGTTCAACAACCCCGCCAACAGCTACAGCGGCAGCGGCGCGGGACTGACGGGCCTCAATGCCTCCCAACTTTCCAGTGGCGGGGTACCGGGGGCGGCGCTCGTCGGCACCTACCCCAACGCGGTCACCTTCAACAACGCCGCCAATAGTTTCAGCGGCAGCGGCGCGGGACTGACGGGCCTCAATGCCTCCCAACTTTCCAGTGGCGGGGTACCTGGGGCGGCGCTCGTCGGCGCCTACCCCAACGCGGTCACCTTCAACAACGCCGCCAACAGTTTCAGCGGCAGCGGCGCGGGCTTGACTTCGCTCGACGCCAATCAGATCAGCAGTGGCGGCGTGCCCGGCGCCGCGTTAAGCAACGCGTGGAAGTCAACCGGCAACAGCGGCACGCTCCCCGGCACGCATTTCATTGGCACCACCGACAACCAACCGCTGGAGTTAAAGGTCAATGGCGTGCGCGCTTTGCGGTTCGAGCCCAACGGCGCGGGCGCGGCCAATCTCATCGGAGGTTACTCCCAGAACATTGCCTCCGCCAGCTTCAGCTCCGTCATCGCCGGCGGCGGCACCAGCGGTTCGATTAACCAAACCACCGGCAACTATGCCAGCGTCGGCGGCGGCCACGGCAACACCGCCGCGGCTTTTGCCCACGTCGGCGGCGGCGCTTATAACACCGCCAACGGCTCCAGCTCGGTCATCGGCGGCGGGCAGTCCAACCTGGTGTCCAGCGCAGGCGCGCTGATCAGCGGCGGCGAGACCAATGCCATTCAAACCGGCGCGACCGACGCGACCATCGGCGGGGGCCACCACAATGTCATTCAGATCACCGCCCTGGAATCCAGCATCGCCGGCGGTTCCTTCAACAGCATCCTAACCAACGCGCAGGTCGCGGCCATTGGCGGCGGCACGGGCAACACCATCGGCACGAACGCCAGCGCCGCGGTCATCGGTGGCGGCTACCACAACACCCTTCAGAACAATGCCTATGACTCAACCATTGCAGGCGGCTACTCCAACTCGATCTCCGGGCCTTACGCGGTCATTCCCGGCGGCGATCTCAATGCGGCCGCTCAAAATAGTTTCGCAGCCGGCCATCGTGCCAAGGCCAACCATTCGGGCGCATTCGTCTGGGCCGATTCGACCGAGGCGGATTTTGCCACGACCGGCACGAATCAGTTTCTTCTTCGCGCCACGGGCGGTGTGGGCATTGGCTTGAACCAACCGACCAACAAACTGCACGTGGCCGGCGGCGTCTCCGCCACGGCGTTCGTTACCACCAGCGACTGCAACGCCAAGGAGAACTTCATCGCGGTCTCGCCTCGGGAAATTCTGGACAAGGTGGCGGCGCTACCCATTTCGCGCTGGAATTACAAAACGATGCATGACGGTTCGCACCTCGGACCGACGGCGCAGGATTTTTACGCCGCGTTCGGCCTGGGCGGCAGCGACCGGACGATCACCACAGTGGACCCGGACGGCGTGGCCCTGGCGGCGATTCAGGGATTGAACGAGAAGCTCGCGGACGAGTTGAAACGCAGAGACGCGGAGAACGCGGTGTTGAAGCAACGCCTCGACGCTCTGGAACAAATCTTTCTCAGCCAAACGTCGAATTGAAAAGGACTCTGCCATGAAAACCAAATTCACAATTCAACTGCCGGCCGGGCCGCTTGTTGTGGCTCGCATGGCGCAATCCCGAAAGAACATTCGAGTAGAAATGGAGAAATACTCCATCTTCCCTCACCTTCACGCGTGGCTTATCGCCGCTTTCCTTCTGGGTGGTTCGTTTTGCAGTCACGCCCAGGAGTTCTATGCCGTTAGCTTGAGCGCGGCCCAAGAGGTTCCCCCCAATGGAAGCACGGCGACTGGATCGGGCTATCTGATATTGAATATGGATCACACTCTAAGTTACGGCATCACCTTTCAGGGCCTGAGCGGCAATGCCACAGGTGCGCACATTCACGGCCCTGCAACGCCCGGTGTCAACGCGGGCGTGCTCATCACTTTAACCATTTCGGGAGGGACGGCGGGAACAATTTCTGGAATAACAGCCGCTCTGAGTGCTGCGCAGTTGGGCTATTTGCGCTCCGGACTGCTGTACGTGAACATCCATACTGCCCCTTTTCCCGGCGGCGAGATTCGCTCCCAGGTGAATGCGCAGCCGAATCTGACCGCCTTTACCTATCAAGGACGCTTGGCCAGCGGCACGAATGTGGCCAACGGCACCTACGACTTGCGTTTTGGCCTTTACTACGAGAGCAGCGGCGCCAACCAAATCGGCACCTTCATCACCAACTCGCCGACGGCTGTCAGCAACGGCCTCTTCATCGCGACGCTGGACTTCGGCGCGCTGCTTCCAGGCGCTGCCCGGTGGCTGGAAATCGGCGTGCGAACCAACGGCGGCGGTGCCTTCACTACGCTCTCACCGCGGCACCAGATTACGCCGACCCCTTACTCCATGTTTGCTAATGCCGCGGGCGCCTTCAGCGGAGCAATCTCAGACTCGCAACTCTCCACTAATATCGCTCGGCTCGGTTCCGCCCAGGTGTTCAGCGGCTTGGTGACGTTCAGCAACGCGTACGGCAGCTTCAGCGGCAACGGCGGGGGGCTGACGAACGTTTGGAAGCTTGGCGGCAATGCCGGCACGACCGCCGCCGATTTTTTAGGCACCAGTGACAATCAGCCATTGGAGTTGAAGGTAAACGGCACGCGGGCACTACGCCTCGAGCCGACGGCCGGCACGGGAGGAGGCAACGTCATTGGCGGCTGGTCGAACAACGTCGCAACCTCCGGCGCGGTGGGGGTCACCATCGGCGGAGGCTACAACAATTCCGTGCTGGCATCGTATAGCGTTATTGCTGGCGGAGCCGACAACATCGCCGGTGCGATCACAAATCTATCTCTCAATCAAGGGGCGACCGTAAGCGGGGGCGTTGGAAACCAGGCAACCAGTCCCTTTTCCACAGTGGCTGGTGGAAACGGAAACATGGCCTGGGCGCCCGGAGCGACTGTGGGCGGCGGTGGAGTCACGGCCATCTTTCCGAACGGCGGGGCGTTCTGGGCTAACGTAGCTGACGGAATGAGCGCCGTGGTTCCGGGAGGAGCAGGCAATTTCGCCGGTGGTAACTTTAGCTTTGCCGCAGGCTTTCGCGCCTGGGCGACCAATCACGGAACGTTTGTTTGGTCCGACGACAGCGGTTCTGAGTTCGTTTCGACGGGGGCAGATCAGTTCCTGATCCGCGCCTCCGGCGGGGTCGGCGTCGGTCTTAACCAGCCCCTCTATCCGTTGCATATCGGCTCCACCCTCGCGGCGCCCGCCATCAATTTTTCCGCGCAACGCTGCGCTATTGAAGACACAAATTCCGCGGGCCGCGCAGCCTTTCTCTGCCTCGCCGGAAACGGAACTACCTACTCAGCCAATCGCGTCGAAGTGCAGGTCGAAGCCAGTGATAACGAGCACCGCGGCATCATCGGCACCACCAGCAATCACGAGCTCCAATTTCGCGTGAATAATGTCGAGGTGATGAAGCTAGCCACCAACGGCAACATAGGCATCAGCGCTCCCAATCCCGCCGCCCCGCTGCATATTTTGGGGCCGGCGGCCGCCCCCACCAACTCGCTGCCGAGCCAAAATAACGGACTGCTCCTGGGTACCTACGGCACCAGCGGCTACAAATGGATTCAAAGCTACGGCGGCGCGCTGGCGCTCAATCCCACGGGCAACAATGTTGGCATCGGCCTCACAAGCCCAACTTACCAGTTACAACTCGCCGCGGACTCCGCCGCTAAGCCCAATGGCGGTTCCTGGGCCAATAGTTCCGATGCCCGCGTGAAGAAAAATGTCCAGCCGTTGAGCGGCGCGCTGGACAAGCTCGCGCAACTGCGCGGCGTGAGTTTCGATTGGGTCAACCCCGCCGACCACGCCAACCAAACTAACCGGCAGACAGGTTTCCTCGCGCAGGACGTCGAGCAAGTGTTCCCGCACTGGGTCAGGGAGGTGCCCGCCGCCGAGCATGACTCGGCGCTCACGCCCCATGGTCGGGTCAAGAGTCTCAGTTTGCCTTTTGAATTCGACGCGTTGTTGGTCGAGGCGTTGCGCGAATTGCGCGCGGAAAACGCGACGTTGAAGAAAACCGTGGCCGAGTTGAATCTGGTCGTCAGCCAACTGACCGAACATCAGAACGGAGGCGCCAAATGAAAAAATCCAAATTCCAACAACCAAGCTCCAGAGAAATCTCAAACACCAAACCTCAAGAGCCGCTCCCGTCGCGCGCGCGCGTTTGGAGTTTGAAACTTGGAGTTACCTTGGTGTTTGGTGCTTGGTGCTTGGTGCTTCTGCTCCCGGCTCCAACCCACGCCCAAACCCTCAGCATAGATTGGTTTACGATAGACGGGGGCGGCGGCACGAGCACGGGCGGCGTGTATTCCGTCAGCGGTACCGTCGGCCAACCCGACGCGGGCAGAATGTCGGGCGGAAATTACGCAGTGGATGGCGGATTTTGGGGACTCATCGCCGCCGTGCAAGCGCCCGGCGCGCCGTTGCTCGCCATCTCGCTCACGAGCACGAACACTGCAATGATCTCCTGGCCTTCGCCTTCGACGGGCTTCTCACTTCAACAAAATTCAAACAGTGTCGCCTCAGTGAACTGGAGCAATGTCATCACCGTTCCCACCGACAACGGCACGATCAAATATGTCATCGTCAATCCACCGAGCGGCAACCGCTTTTATCGGTTGAAGAGCCCGTGATTCAGGTTACGCACCCTCGAAAACTCGACCCGGCACCACGAATGAAAACCAAATCCACACTCCAACTCATCAAAGCTGCCGGGCTCCTGTTGTTCGGGCTTTCCACTTCCCGCTTTCCACTTTCCACTTTCGCCCAGGGCACCGCCTTCACCTACCAGGGCCGGTTGGTCGTCGGCGGCAACGCGACCAACGGCGTTTACGACCTCACCTTCACGGTCTTCGGCGCGAGCAGCGGCGGCGGTGCCGTTGCGGGGCCGGTCACCAATGCCGCCGTGGGCGTGACCAACGGACTCTTCTCCACCACCCTCGATCTCGGCGCGAACTTTCCCGGCGCGGACCGCTGGCTGGAAATCGGCGTGCGCACAAACAGCGGCGGCGCATTCACCACTCTCTCGCCGAGGCAGAGAATCACGCCCACGCCCTACGCCATCACCGCCAGCAACCTCTCCGGCACCGTTTCGGCCGCCGGATTGGGGGGCACGTATTCGAACGCGGTCAACTTCAACAACGCCGCCAACAGCTTCACCGGGAACGGCAGCGGATTGAGCAATCTGAACGGCGGGGCTTTGAACAATAACTCGGTTGGGTCGGCGCAATTGGCGGATGTCATCGCGCTGGGTCATTCGAATGTCTCTGGGCAGTTGGATGTCTTTTATGCGAACACGGCCTTGAACATACCGGCCATCAGCCTCTCGGGGAACGGCAGCAGTATCAGAACTTACGGCTCCGACGGTTTAGAACAGATCAGGCTCTGGGGGAGCACTTGGGGCGAGCTTTTGCTGTTCGACAGCACCGCGAGCAACAATCTTGCCGCCAGCTTGAGCGCCAACAACTCCTCGGGAGGCGCGTTGGTTCTGTATCAAGGGGGGACCAATCTCCCCGGGGTGCGGCTTTTTGGTGACAACATCGGAGGCGGGCGCTTGCTCTGTAACAATCGGAGTAACAGCGTTTCAATGGATTTGCGCTCCCAGTACGATGCTTCGACCCCCGCCGCCTGGGCCGGCTTTTATGACAACGGCGCGGAGCGCGTCACCTTGGCCGCCCGCAACGACGCCACCGGCCGCGGCGGCGTGCTTGATGTCAAGAACGTCAATTCCGCCAACACCGTGCGCCTCGTGGGAGATGATGGCGCCGGCAATGGTGAATTGCGCTTAAGTACCGTGACTGGCGTTGAAACCATCCGCCTCAATGCAGCCGCGGGCCTTTCGGCTGCCAGTCTCTTAGGCAACGGTTCAGGGTTGACGAACCTGAATGCCGCGAATCTCGCCAGCGGCACGGTGCCATCAGCCGCGCTGGACAACGCCTGGAAAACCACCGGCAACAACGGTACCATGCCCGGTACACAGTTCATCGGCACGACGGACGATCAGGCGCTGGAGTTCAAAGCGAATAACAAACGATTGTGGCGGCTGGAGCCAAACACCAACGGCCCCAATGTCATTGGCGGACATCCTGCCAATTATGTTGCCCCGGGAGTTTATGGCGCAACCATCGCGGGCGGCGGAGTGGCCAATTGCGGCGCGGCGCCGGGAACGTGCAGTAATTCGGTGACTGTTCGCAACGGAACGATTGGCGGTGGCCACGCGAACCGGGTATCGGGCGACGCCTCGACCATCGCCGGAGGGGCGGGGAACGTGATCGAAGCGGGATGGTCCGCGATTGGTGGGGGCTGGCCAAACACAATTCAAAGCGACGCCAGTTGGTCATTTATTGGTGGAGGTGACTACAACCTGATCCAAACAAACAGTGCCTACTCGACTATCGGCGGTGGCGCCGTCAACACGATTCAGCCAGGCGCTTTCGGCGCAACCATCGGCGGGGGCTACGACAACACGATTTTGTCGAACGCAAGCTACGCGGCCATTGCCGGGGGCGATCTCAATGCGGCTGGCACAAACAGTTTCGCCGCCGGACATCGCGCCAGGGCCACCCACACCGGCTCGTTCGTCTGGGCCGACTCGACGGACACCGATTTCGCCACCACCGGCGCCAATCAGTTTCTCCTGCGCGCCACGGGCGGCGTAGGCATTGGCTTGAACCAACCGCTCCACACGCTGCACGTCGGCACAACGCTCGGCACGGGTACCATCAACGGGTCACCAACGAAAATCGCCGTGGAAAATTCCGGCGCCAACCAGCGCGCCACCTTTCTGGCCCTGGCCGGTCCGGGCGGAACCACTTCGGCCACGCGTGTCGAAGTTCAGCTTGAAGCCGACGTCAACCAGAATCGCGGCATCTTCGGCACGACGAGCAATCACGAATTGCAGCTGCGCGTGAACAACAACGAAGTGATGCGGCTCTGGACCAGCGGCAACGTCAGCATCGGCAATGTCACCCCGACCAACAAACTGCACGTGGACGGCGGCGTGTCGGCCACGGCCTTCGTCACCACGAGCGACCGCAACGCCAAAGAGAACTTCACCGCCGTCTCACCACGTGAGATCCTGGACAAGGTGGCGGCGCTTCCCATTTCGCGCTGGAATTACAAAACGATGAACGACGGTTCTCACCTCGGACCGACGGCGCAGGATTTTTACGCCGCGTTCAGCCTGGGCGGGAGCGACCAGACGATCACCACGGTGGACCCGGACGGAGTGGCGCTGGCGGCGATTCAGGGGTTGAATCAGAAAGTGGAGGAGCAACGGACGGAACTGCAACAGAAGCAAGCGGAACTCGCGGAATTGAAGGAGAACCTGGCGGATTTGAGAGCGCTCGTTAGCCAACTGGCGCAGAGAAAGAACGGAGATGCGAAATGAAAAGTTCCAAATTCCAGCTCCCCAACACTTAGAGAGGTCGGCTGCTACGAAAGATTTTTGGCTCAAACCGCCCCGCTGCATCGCACTGACTGGTAGAAACGACAATTCGCGCCGGAGCGCCCTCAAATTGCAACCAGGAATGAAACCATGAAAACACGATCCATCGTCAGCGCAGCTCTTGTGGCGCTGGCCCTTATCTATTTCGCGCTGGGCAAAGTGGTGCCGGTCCTCGCCGACCGGTGGTCGAGCGCGACGGCCAATTGCCGGCGGCGATGCGGTATTTGGTGAGCTTCATTCAAGCCATCTCGCCGTGGGGCCTTTTGATCACCATCACCTGCTTGCTGGCCGCTTGCTTGGTTTGGAAGAAAGCCCGCCACTGAGAGAAACCATGCAAATGATTTCCGTCAACGAAAACGGCAGCGGAATAACAAAAAAACAAACTCAGAGCAGAATGCTATTACCTGAGAACAGAAAGGCACACAAAATGAAACCTCAATCCATCCTGAAACCTTCCGCGGGTTTGTTGATGTTCGCGGCAGTCATGGCCACGACGAACCCGTTGCTGGCCGCGCCAAAAAAAGTCGCGCTGGCAGCCGGCTCGGTGGACGGGCTTGCCGCCGCGCTGGCAGCCGCGGGCGCGGGCGGCACGGTCATCGTCAAGGCGGGACTTCACGTCGAGTCCGGCAGCGTCCTGGTCACGCAGCCCGTTTCGATCCTTGGTGAATCCGGCGCCGTGCTCGTCTGCGGGACTTCCGCCTCACCGGGGCTCAGCCCATTTGATGCCACCCTCACGCCGGTTGAAATTCGCGCTACCCTCAACGTCAAAGGAACCCATGACGTGACCGTGCGCGGACTGCAGTTCCGGCCACCGGCGGGCCAGACCGCCAATTGCGCCGTGCTGATTGAGGATGCCCCGCGCGTGCGCGTGGCCGGCAATTCCATCACCGAGTTTCAGTTCGGTGTCGTCGTTCAACGCGGCGATGACGTCGCTATCATCCGCAACACCATCACCGCGAGCACGCGCTGGCTCGATCCGGCCGATCCCATCACCTGGGTGGACGGCATTGATGTGCTGAATGGCCGGCACGCCCGGGTGATCGGCAATGTCATCTCCGGCGCGGTAAACGGCTTCATGGGCTGCGCCGAGCAAGGCGAGCTGACAGGCAATACGGTTTCCGGCTGCCTCGGTGGCATTGAATTCTGCAAAGTGCCCGACGGCTGGTTCATTATCTCAGGCCGAACCGAGGGTGGTCGGCCCGGAGGCACGCGCTGGGTCGCGGTGGACAACGTCTCCAAAGACAACTACTGGATGGGCTATGTCCTGACCGACGGCTCAAATCACAACCTGCTCATCAACAACGCCGCCTCGAACAATGGGTTATATGACATGCAACTGTTTGGCGATACCACGTTCTTCAACCCGCTGCCGGCCTGGACACCGACCACGCACGACAACATCGTCATCAGCGGCTCCCAGCATGGGCTTGTGATCAAAGATTGCGGCAATAACGATGTCATCGTTGGAGGGGTCACACTGGTAGATCATAACGCAGACCTATGCTTCTGAGTGGTTGATGGAGAACAAAAAGCGAAACAAAAAAAGAAAAGAAGAACAAAACAAAAAGGAACCTATGAACAACACATTCGATGAACTCACCAAAGGCCTTGCCCGATCCGTCACACGCCGTCAAGCGTTGCTCCGATTCGGGGTGGGCATTGCCGGCATAGCGCTGGCGATATTCGGTGTGCCCAGCAGGGCACAGGGCCAGTCTTCAGCGTACAAGCAATGCGTCGAACGGTGTCTGCAAGGGTGTTTCCTCGGCTTGAAGCGTTGCCACAACGTCTGCAATCACGCCTGCCACGGGCTGTAGCCGCGCCATAGCACGCAGTGGATCCATGTGGATTGCTGACAAGCCGGCGGACAGCAGGTCCTCCAGCCGCAGGTCACTTTCCAGGTGTGCCAAGCCGCGCTGTTTCAACTCCTCTTTTTTGGGTTGTCGGCAAGTAAGCCTGGCTTAAAGTGGGACGCGTGGGCGACGTTACGCGTATCCTCGAGGCGGCTCAGCAAGGCGATCCGAAGGCCGCCGAGGAACTGCTGCCTTTGGTCTATGATGAGCTGCGGCGACTGGCCGCCGCCAAAATGGCCAAGGAGGCTCCCGGACATACCCTTCAACCCACTGCGCTGGTCCATGAAGCCTGACTTCGATTGGTTGGCAACCAAAATCAGGAATGGCACGGACGCTCCCATTTTTTCGCGGCTGCCGCCGAGGCAATGCGGCGGATTCTCATCGAGAGCGCCCGCCGGAAAGGCGCGCAGCGACATGGTGGCGGGGCGGCTCACGTGGATCTTGAGGAGATGGAAGGTGCCGCGCCAAGCAAAGACGACACACAACTATTGGCGATACACGAGGCATTGGATAAGCTCGCCGCCCAGAACCGTGTACAAGCCGAAGTTGTCAAGCTACGTTATTTCGTCGGCATGTCGGTCGAAGAAACCGCCCAGGCGATAGGAATTTCTGCGCGCTCGGCCGCCTACTACTGGGCTCACACGCGGGCCTGGCTCTACCAGGAAATCGGAGGCACCAGGCCGCCCTCATATGCAGTTTCCTTCCGATGCTCGCCCAGCCTAAATGAGCCCGAAACTTCTGACGATCGCCCGCAGCTTTTCGATGTCTTCGTTTTCAGGAAAGGAAAACACGTTGTCTTCGCATAATCCGCCGCAGTGGACGGTGAAGCAATAACCAAAGCCGCGGAGGTAATTATAGAAATCCACTGTCTTATTTTCGGGCACGGCGATCAGAATTTCATCGCCATCCCGAACGATTGCGCCACATAGAGCTTCCATGGTGGGGTTGTATAGCAAGGTCCTTACCAATTCCTAAAGGGCTTGTGTTCCAACCGTCAGATGTCATTGTTCTTTCAGACCTCGATTTTCACGAATGCTATGCGCGTCGCCCTTCCTCTGATCGCGGTGCTGGCTCTTGGTGCTGCTGGTGGCTACATCGCGGGTCGAAAAGCGGCGCAGGCGACTTTGCAACCCTCCACAAGCTCCATCGCCGCTTCAACAACCCGTCAAGCGCCTCGACCCACCAGGCACGTTTCCGACCCCACAGCCTTTCCTTCGCTGGACACTAATGACTTCGCGGCGCAGCTCCGAAAGCTCAACTCAGGTCCCTGGCGCAAGAAATGGGACCAGATGAGAGACCTCGCCCGTTCGATTTCTCCCAATGATGCATCAAACGCTTTGGCCATGGCCGAGAAGATCCTGCCCCGGCAGGAGTGGTACAATTTTCGGTACCAGCTTCTTCAGAAGTGGGCGGAAGCCGATCCCATGGCTGTGCTGGCGTATGGTCAATCCCTCAAGAACCGTTCGGACCGGCAACAGGCAATTTCTCAGGCCGTGCAGGAATGGGCCAAACGCGATCCCGAGGCGGCCATGGCCTGGATTGAGAAGCAACCGCGAGGCCAGGAGCGCCAGAACTTCCTCGGCTCGGCGCTGCAAGGCCTGGCGGAAGGCGATCCAAAGAAGGCCCTCGAGAAGCTCAACAGCGCGCCAATGTATCAACGGCGCTGGATTCGGGATCAGATCATCACCACCCTGGCGGAAAGCGATCCCAAACAGGCGGCCGAGCTGGCTCTAAAAAACGACCGCAGCGGTTCACGCTATGGCTATGGCTTTCCAGGCGAGGGCGCTCTCGGAAATGTGCTGCAAAAGTGGATGACCCAGGACGCGGACGCCGCCGTGAGTTGGCTGCAGTCGCAACCGGAAAACGTTCGCAAACGCCGTTCCGTACTCAATGCCGTCCAGACGCTCAGCGGGCAGGATCCGGCGGCTGCCATGCGCGTGCTCGATCTGGTGCCGCCCGGCCAACAGCGCGAGGAGGCCCTGGGCAATGTTCTTGGAAATTTGGCCAACCGCGACTTGGACGCCCTGCGCTCCTGGACCGACTCTCGCACCGACGCACGTGAGAAAACTCTCGGCCAGATTGCTTATGCTCAAGGGTTGTCCTCCACCGATCCCGCCGCCGCCGCGTCCGCCCTCCAAAACGTGCATGCCGACGAGCGCCGCTCCTGGGCCTTCCAGCAAGTCTTTAACGAGTACGCCCAGCGCGAACCACAAAACGCTTTGGCCCTGGCCCAGTCCTTGACCGATACCGCCGGCCGCAACCAGGCGATCAGTGGCGCCCTCGCCGGCTGGGCCCAGCTCGATCCGCAGGCCGCTGCTAATTTTGCCATGACCTTGCCCGGCGGCCCAACTCGCAATAGTGCCATCGGTCAGCTTGCCCGCGAATGGGCCGATCGCGATCCCAAGGCCGCGCTCGATTGGCTCAAAAGCGTTCCTAACCCGGCAGTTCAGCGAGACACTATCCAAAATGTGTTGTGGAATATGGCGGAGAACTCGCCGCAGACCGCCGCGGAATACGTCTCCATTTTGCCGGCGGGCCAAAACCAAATCGGTTTGGTCGGTCAATTGGCCGAGCGTTGGGCCGACACAGATTTCGAAGGGGCGCTCGCTTGGGTAAACCAACTGCCCGAGGGTCAGAGTCGCAACACTGCCCTGCAACGCATCAGCAATCAATGGATCAACAACGACATTAAAGGCGCCGCCGATTTCGCCAAGGGTCTGCCCTCGGGCGCGCTCCGCGACCAGATGTTCAACGAGCTGGCCGGTCAGTGGACCTGGCGCGACCCAAAAGAGGCGGCCGACTTCGCCGTCAACCTTCCAGCCGATGCCGCGCGCCAGCACATGCTGGAAAACATCATTGCCAATTGGTCTGGCCGCGATCCCGAAGCGGCCGCGAAATTCGCGGGCGCCTTGCCGGAAGGCCAAAGCCGCGACGAACTCACCCGGCGCATCGCTGGCACCTGGGCCAAAAGTGATCCAGCCACCGCGTTGAATTGGGTCCAAACCATGCCGGCGGGCGATGGCCGCGCGGGCGCGATGGCCAGTGTGCTGGGCGCCTGGGCTTCCCAATCCCCTCAGGACGCCGCAAAATTCGTCTCACAACTCGCAGGAAATGAACAGGAGCGCGGCATGAAAGCCGTCATCTCAAGCATGGTCGGCGCGGACACGGCCTACACCGCCTCCTGGATCCAAACCTTTCCTGAGGGCGACGTGCGCGAACAAGCAGGCGAAACGCTGATGAAATGCTGGGCCAAGGATGACCCCAAGTCCGCCTCTGCCTGGCTGAGCAACCTGCCTGCAGGCGCAACCCGCGAAGCCGCCGCCAAACAATTTGTGGACAGCGCGGCCGATAGCGAGCCGCAGCTTGCCTGGAACTGGGCGGCTTCGCTGGCTGATCCATCCAAGCAAAGCGATGCGCTCGAAAAAGCCGCCCGGCAATGGTTGCGCGTGGACGACAAATCCGCGCGCGCCACTATCCAGTCGAGCGGCTTGCCGGCTGAATTTGTGGCGAAACTTTTGAAGCTCAAGGATTGAATGTTCCTCATCCGCATCTGTTTCATTGGCGGATGCTGGCGTGGTCTGACAGGTAACGCATGTCCTGGTTCCCGGGTGAGGCCTGAACGGAGGAATACATGAAAATGCCGGTAATCTCCTGGCGCGTGCGCGGATCCCGCCATTTGTGGATTTCAGCGTGGCCATCGGCGAAACTCAAACCGCCGGCGCCATTGTGGTAACTGGCCGGAACGTCGATCATGTAGGTCCGGGCGTCCGGCAGACCATCGTTCATCGCGACGGCGAAATCGCCATAGTTGATGCTGTCCGGGTGCTCATCGATCATTACATACGCCCGGGCGTATCCCATCGGTCCGATGTCGGTATGCTTGCGGAAGACGCGATACTTGGCTCCGGTCAGAAAACTCAACCAGTCATCTCGCGAGTTCATCGCCTGGCTCATAGTGATGCTCCGCACACGCGGATACCTCACTCCGCCGATGGCAACGGTGCTGCGATCGGAGGGACACCGATAAATGCCGGCCGTTCTGGAACTATAAGGCGAGAGCTTGGCATACTGCGGGTCGGTGAGATAGAGCGTGTTGGTGTTATCCGGGTTGCCTCCGTTGTAATCAAGGATACCCCGGACCCACCCCGAGCCTGTGGGTGTCAGATCGTTCCACATGTGCTGGTCGTTGTAACCGTCCGCATAAATAACCCAGGCGGTTCCCGGGGTAAGGGCCGCCACGCGCAACCGCGGCGCTTCTCGACGTATTCGGCGTAATCCTTCCAACCTAAGGGTGTTGGTGCGAGTTTTCATTGGAATGCGGAGGCGGTCCGGTTTACTGTAGCTCAATTTCTAGCGACATGCACTCTGGCGCACAACCGGAATCCGTCGGTGCCTTGCGGAGCGGCGGTGAGAAGTCCTTCACCCCGCACCGCCGCGCCGGCGAACGGGTTGGTGCCCGGAAAGTCTCGCGACGAGCTCCCCCACACGGGTTCACGCTGATCGAACTACTGGTCGTCATCGCGGTCATAGCGATTCTGGCGGCGCTGCTGTTGCCTGCCCTGGCCAACGCCAAAGACCGCGCGTTGCGGACGCAATGCCTCAACAACCACAGGCAACTCTTGCTGACCTGGACAATGTATCAGCACGACAACAGCGGCGGCCTGGTATCGAATGTTCGCGGAACGCCGCCCGCCGGAGCGGGATTGAACTGGGTGGAGAGCACCGTTCATGGTGCCACAACAGCATTCATCGACCCGGGCTCCTTTATTGATCCGAAACGAGCGGCCTTCGCGGCCTATTGGAAAAATCCCGCCGTATATAGCTGCCCCGCGGAACACTCCTTCTACACTCTGGGCAGCAGGCGCGTTCCGAAATTGCGCAGCTATTCGATGAATGATTATATGAACGGCGGCGCCCAGCAGTATGCTCCCGTCCCGCCAGTTTTCTTTTACAGGCGCGATTCCACGTTCGGCCGGCCGGCTTTGCTCTTTGTCTTCATTGAATCCGAACCTTACAGCATCTGCTACACGCCTTTTGAAATCCCCATGTCCGATTCACAGGCATTTTTCACCGCACCGGGCGGGCTTCACAGCCAGCGCCGAACGGGAGTTATTTCCTTTGCGGATGCCCACTCGGAAACGCATCGCTGGGTGAAACCAGGAGTGCGGCCGGTGGTTAATCAGAGCAGTGATCCGCACCCGTCGCCAAGTGATCGACGTGACGTTAACTACGTGCGCACGCGCTCGCACCATCTGCTGCTGCAATAACGCTGTTGCAAGGCAGGGCTCCCTCGCGCCCAGCGGATTCGCCGTGCCGCTCACTTGTGGTGAGCGGATCCTTTCATTTCTTTGAGCGTGCGGCGAAACGGCTGCGCTTTCTACGGTCCGACCCCGCAGACGACCGAAAAACAAACGCTCTTATCGCGGAACGCAAAGGTGAGCGATGGCGGCGGGCACCAAGCGCTCGAACCTGCAAACAGCTCGCCGCCCGCCGCCATTCGCTCGACCGAAAAGTTAGCGACTTGTGTCTTGGGTATTTCTCGGTTGGCAGTGTGGTGGGAATAGATGCAGCAGCGCAATGCAAACTCCCGCCATGGCTAGGGACACGTGGTTGGGTGCTGTGCCTACCTGATGAATAAGTTGATTCCAGTCAAACATGTAGCAGAGAGCCAGGGAGGGCAGGATCAAGAACCCTACCAAGGCGGAACTCGAGAGCCGACGAGGCTCAGGGACGCCTGCCCGTAACGCAAGATGCTCCCGAAGCGATTTGTAGATCAATCGCAAGGGCAAATAGATTGCTGCCAGGCTGCCTGCCGCGCCAACTGCAACAAGCGTCCAGTGGATAAGCGCCGGTCCCGGAAGGCCACGCGAACGCCACAGATCAAGAATACGCCCGTAGTCGCCGGGCTCCCTGGGCCACAGGGCGTTGAACATGATATAGGGGAGGCCATCCAATAAGATAATCCCCGCAATGATCGCCATGCAGAATTGGATTAGTGAGGGGGATTTTAGGCGATAGGCAACCGTGAGCGTGACGGCGCCTATTGTAGTGGTTGCCATAGCGCCACTCGCCCAATGGAATATGCGGCCAAGTGTGCCAGTATTTGGCGGAAGATTAGTATATGCCAGGCCCATGCCATCCCAGCAAATTGTGAATCGATGGAACTCACCCCCAAGGAGGACTGCGGCGAGTCCATGTCCTGCGGCTTCATGGATTGTGACCCCAAGAAGTACTGCAAGGTACGCACTAACGATTCCCAGCAAAACGACGACTATGGTGGGCCGCGTCACAGGTTTCGGCCGCTAACGCTCGCGCTCTCTCGCGCGGCGTGAGTGATGTGCGGAATGTAACAGAAGCGTCATCGCCGCGTCGAGTGAAGCGCGATTGTTGGACCAGCTGTGATGGCTCATCATTCGGAACTCCTCTGCGCGGTCTCCCGCTTGAGGTGAAGAGCATAGCCCCAACCAACACCACAGAATCCGAAGAAAACAACAGCAGGCATACCGAACGCGAGCATCCAGCCTCCGGCAGCAGAAATGAAGAGTCCGCAAACCACAAACGCGATACAACCCAAAAGCCCGAGAACAAGCCCTGACTCTGAGTGTCTCTGAGCCATGCCTGAATAAAACGCCCGCAGGGATAAACGTGATGGCCGCCGCTCCAACGAACGAAGGTCAGAGTGGAAAACAACGCGCAAAACTACCCACTGTAAAACCATGACTGACACCAAGAACACAAAGAACAACCAAGGCTGCCGGAAATAATAACGAAACAGGAACGGCTGACCCAGAATGAGGGCTGGGAGAAATATCCTGTGATTCCACGTCATCTTCCGAAATAGACGTGTCTCGGTGGACGCATCGGGAATCAGGTGAGGCCGCGAAAACGGGCTGCCGATGTAGAACAATCTGCGCCCGTCAGCATCGCTCTTGAACGATTGCTCCGCAATGTATGTGAAGTAGCGCATAAACGTCAGGTCCAACGACGAAAGTGAGCGATGGCGGCGGCCCGTTGCGCGGCCACTTGCGAAAAGCGTCCGCCCGCCGCCACTCGCTCCACTGCCTCGTTAGCCCCAGTAGCAGCCTTCAACAAATTCCATCTGAAATGCATTTTTGGCCTCCGCCACGATTTGAGGATTGAGGAGTTCCAAGCTGTTGTCAGTAAGTTCAGGAAACATTAACTTCCCAAGCTCGAACTGAATCCAGAACGATGCGCACCCCGCGCCAGGAACCTCGATGACGTCTGAGGTGTATGGATTCGTAAAATAGCCACGGTCGGGAATCTCAGCACAGACTTCTCCATAGGGGACTGCCTTGACTTTGCCGCTAGGTGTTCCGTGCAGATTTGAAGTTGATCGCGGGGTTGAATGAACAATGCAGGTGACTCCGACATGATGCGGCTTGTCGAAGTTCATCAAAATTGGCACGAGCCTTGGCTCTCCAACTCCGGCCACCTCAAGCTCGTAGTCCCGGAGACCCTCAGTCACGGTGGCAACCTCGTCAGGGGAGTTGAGCACCTTCTGATCTTTGATTTCCACTTTCAGGTTTTGACCCGTGAACGGATTAACAAACGGGTATTCACGATATTTTCCGGTTGGCACGCGGAGGGTTATGCTCGGCCGGCCCGGCACAACCTGCTGAGCAATCATGTTTGCGAGAAACCTTTGAACCTGCGCGGCTGATGGCCGCGAATCACTGGGCATGGCGATTAGAGTATGCGAGTATTGCTCGGCATCCCAGGAGAGCGCACGGCGTTTCTGTTCAGGCATAGCATCGGGCTAACGCTCAGCGCAGCCACGCCGGGCCGATGATGCACGAATGCAAGCCTGGCGCTCGACAGGCGTTGGCTGCCGCGTGTGGTTAGGCATCGTATCCTCCGACTCGAATCTTCCTCAAAAAAATGAGATACACCACACCAAGACCGACGATCGAACCCAGAATGCACCCGAGTGCGTCGGACTCTGTCTTAAAGGCCTTCATGACGCCGATGCACAAACCGACGCTGAACAGAACTGTAAGTCCAAGAACAGCGCTCGCGGAAATGACACCGGCAAAAGCTGCTCCCGATACACAGCGGCTGCAAAATCGCCGCGCCGAAACCTGCGGCGTCTTAGAAATCAGGCGCAAGCCAAATGCTGCGAACGAACCGATGGAACGCGCTTCGGTCTCGGGCTGATCCTTTCCGCATGTAGCACAGGTGAACATTGTCGGCGTAAACGATGCCTAACGATCAGCGCAGCCATGCCGGGCCGATGGCGTCCGCCACGCAAACAGACGCGAAACCGGCATTGGCTGCCGCGCTTCGCTCGGCGACTTGCTTTGCATACCATCATTTACGCTGCAGTGCCAGTTTGAACCAGCGTTCGTAAACGATGCCAGTCGGTAATGGCCATTTGGTTGGATCTGCGGCATTTCGTTCGATGATTGCATCTCCCGTGTATGTCCAATAGTGGTAAGGAAGTATTCGCAATTCCTGGCCCGAGACGCGTCCGGTGTTGACAGTGCGTTCATCGCATCCGCCAATCCGCGACATGTATGGCAGCTTTGGACAGACGAATCGCCGATTTTTCCTTTCCGCGTTGAACTCAGGAGCGATTGCCATCGCGAGATTATCATCGAGGGCAGCCACGTCGAAAAACCTGCGTCCGATCTTAACGACGCGAACTGGGAAGAAGTCCTTCGTCTTCGGATCGATACAGTACGTGATGTCGTTGAGGCGGTAGCCCTCAAATTCGTCGGGCTTTGGTTTAGCCTGTTGGCTGCCGCCAGTCATGTGGTGTGGGGTCTTCTCGCCGAACGCCCTCGGTCAGGCGCGCCGGGCACCTGGCACAGGAATTCACAGCAGGCACAAACCGGCGTCGCCTGCACCGAGATGTTATGTCTTCTGAAAGGCTCACGCATGGAAAATTTCGAACTCCATCACGTAACGGCTCTGGTGCTCCCTCAAAAAGAACGAAGCGGCGAGCTCCATCAGAGGTATGTCATCTCTCTTCGGATCTTTAGGGTCCGTCGTCACCGGAATCTGCGCCAACAACCAACCTCGACCCTCCGCATTGCGGCCCTGCCACTGGACAGCATCGTTTATCACCTTCACCAACCTGTCGTTCGGTGTCACGACGGTCCATGGATCACGCCCGCCGAAAAATGTGGTCACCCGATTCCGAAGTGCATCTGCCGTCCACGATGATGCCTGGGGCCAGTAAAGACCTTCGAGCGCTCCCTCGTAGTCCTCCTGCTCCAGACGATGGACCCACTGCCAGAACCCTTCGAGATAATTCTCTTTGGAGTCCAGAATTGGCAACTGAATCAGACATTGGCTGTTTGGACGTCCCTCAGACATAACGTTCGCTCTCAGAAGCTGTGAAAAAATGCAAATTCGCCGTAACCATAGGCTGATTTTCCTCTAAATTCCCTTTCTGAGTTTTCATCGAGCTTACCTTGGTAACTTCCCAAGCTCTGTATTGGCGTT
>JACXTT010000452.1_pt1 | contig 69742 bp, 59 predicted proteins | sample 9270951 | NCBI WGS metagenome assembly JACXTT01 (sample SAMN15532306, study PRJNA645909) | rock metagenome | isolation source: weathered quartz diorite | place: Puerto Rico | collected 2017-06-21 | reverse complement strand
CACTGCCGTTCCCCGGCCGCATGGCAGATGATCGGCTGCCGCAACGTCAGCGACTGCGCCGCCCCGCTCTGCTCCCGGCTCGGCGCCACCACGCTGACCGTCGCGAACCCCTCGAACGCTCCAGCAAGCGCCTTCAGCCCCACGGCCTGTATCCCATCGTCATTCGTCAGTAAAATATGCGGCATGAACTGAATCTTTTCCCGTAACGACTCACAACCATAGTACGCGAATTCCAACCGGAAGCCTGCAGAGGCAATCTTTATGAAATTAGGATAATGGTCGGGGCGCCCGGATTTGAACCGGGGACCTCACGCACCCCAAGCGTGCGCGCTACCAGGCTGCGCTACGCCCCGACGGCAGCGGAACTCAAGGCTATCACCGCCGTTCGAGCAGCGTCAAGAAAGCGCGCAGCGAATCGCGTAAATCCAGCAGCATCTTCCGGCTCAGCAGTTGCGCCGCCCCTTCCGTGGCACCACTCATAGCGGACGCGGAACTCTCCGCGTCTGCCGTCCCGTTGTGCTCCCGCAAGTGCCGCCGTGCGCCCGCAATCGTGAACCCCTCGTCGTACAGCAGCCGCTTGATCCGCAACACCATATCCACGTCTTGCTGCCGGTACAGTCGGTGCCCGCTCGCGCTCTTCACCGGCTCCAGCATTGGAAATTCGGTCTCCCAATAACGCAGCACAAACGGCTTCAGATCCGTTAGCCGGCTCACTTCTCCAATTCGATAGAGGCCTTGTTCGGCCGCTGTTTGCGTTGCTGTCGCCGTAGTTGGCATCGCACAACCTTGCCGGGAGGGGGACGCCGCTATCCTAGCAGTTTCTCGGGTAATCCTGTAGAGGTTAGGTCGCTAGATCGAGAAAAACATCTACTTCTCTTCCCTGACCGATCTTTTCTCCCGCTTGCGCAGCCGCTGCACAAACCGCACCGGCGTCCCCGTAAATGCAAACTTCGCTCGGAGTTGATTTTCCAGGAACCGCTCGTAACTGAAATGCAGTGGCGCCTTCTGGTTGGTAAAGAGCAAGAAAGTCGGCGGCCCGGCCTTGGCTTGCGTGATGTAGTAGATCTTCACCGGCCGCGACTTCGGCGTGCTGCCGCGTTGCAGATCCACTTCTTCTTTTAGCCAGCGGTTCAGCTCCGGCGTCGACAGGTGCCGCCGCCGCGCCTCCGCCACCTGGTCGATGAGCGGATAAAGTTTCTGTGCGCGCTCGCCGGTTTTCGCCGAAACAAATACAATCGGCGCATAACTCAGGAATTTCAGCTTTCCGCGGATTAAATCTTCATACTCGTGAAGCATCCGTCCCGCATCGAAATTCGCCGGCTGCCTCTCGCCCTCCACACGGCTCGCTTTGCCCTTCGCCGTGGCCGCATCGCGCACTGCGGCCTCTCGCGCCGCCTCGACCGCGAGGTCCCACTTGTTCACCACAATGATCACCGAACGCCCCGACTCTTCCGCGTAGCTCGCAATCTGCGCGTCTCCCTGCGTCACGCCCTGCGCCCCGTCCACAATCAGCAGCGCCACGTCGCACCGGTCCAGCCCGCGCCGCGCCATTACCACGCTCAGCTTCTCCGCCACCAGCGTGGTCTTGCCCTTGCGCCGGATTCCTGCCGTATCCACAAACCGGTACGTCCGCCCCGCCAGCGTCACTTCCGTATCCACGTTGTCCATCGTCGTCCCCGGAACCGGCGATACGATCGACCGCTCCTCCCCCGCCAGCCGGTTCAGCAGTGTAGACTTCCCCACGTTGGGTCGCCCGATAATCGCCACTTCCACGACCTCGGGGCGTTTCACTTCTTCTTTGGACTCGGCCGCGCTCACTTGCGCGAGCACCGCGTCCAGCAAATCGTCCACACCTGTGCCATGTTCCGCCGCGATCGGGAAAACCGGCGCGCCCAGTTCATGAAACGCCGCCGCGTTGGCTTCCTGTCGCGGTGAGTCCACCTTGTTAGCCGCAATCACGAACGGTTTTCCGGTCGTTCGCAGCAGTTGCGCCAGCTCTTGATCGAGCGGCGTAATCCCGACATGGCTGTCTACCACCAGTGCGAGCAGCGACGCCTTGTCAATCGCCACGCGCGCTTGGCGCAAAATTTCCTGCGGGATCAGCGCTTTGTCGCCGGGAATGATTCCGCCAGTATCCACGATCTCGATCGCGCGGCCCCGCCATTCGGCTTTGCCGTAGATGCGGTCGCGCGTAATGCCCGGCTCGTTCGTCACGATCGACCGCCGACTGCCCGTCAGGCGGTTGAACAGCGTGGACTTGCCCACGTTCGGGCGCCCCACGATCACCAGCGATGGAAGTGCATTCGTCATTTGCAACAATTGCCGGCCTTCTGTCCGGATTTACACCAGGAGTGCAATCTTCCACTTTAGCTCATCCCCGCCCACACCCAAAGCCGCGCCGGCCGAGATACACGATTCTCGCGTTCTCAAATGGGATTTTCGTTGATACGGGCTTTGGCGCCCGCCGAGGCTAGCTCGCTACGAGGTTCGAGGAGAGAACTTCCTTACTGGCGCTCTTATACAGTTGCAAAATGTCGGTTGCGCGACGCAGCAAATCCGCCGGCAGGTCTCCCGTTTGGTAATCCACCCATCCCGACGTGTAGGCCAAAACCATTTTTTGCCCCGAAGCTTTTATTTCCACCACTCCCAGGCGGTCCAATACCTTTTTCGCTTCGCCCAGCGTGCACTTCGGTAGGACGAGCAGAAAATCGTCGCTTCCAATCCGCGCCGCGATATCAGAGCCGCGGCTCGCTTCTTTTAGCCGTCTCGCGAACTCTTTCGCCAATTCGTCCGTCGCGGCCTTGCCGAATTTCGCTCTTAGCCGCTCCAGGTCGTCCAGGTGGAGCGTGGCCAGAGTCAGCGCGATGTTTTGCCGCCGTGCCCGCGCGATTTCCTTCCCCAACTGTTGTTCAATCGCGCCCCGCGTGTACAAGCCCGTCACCGGATCGAGACCCGACGGCTCTTCCTTCTCGCCGGTGGCACCTTCTGCCCCTACGCCCTCCTGTTGAAGTTGCTTCCGGGAATGTCGGAACAACCATTGCCGGTAAACCATCCACCCGTTAAACAGCAACAACAGGCACATGAGTCCCCAGCGTGCCTGGTCGGAACGAATCTGGTAAAAGTGTTCGCTGTACAGGAAAAATCGTTGGAAGCACGAAAGCAGGAATCCCGTCGCCGAAAGCAGCGTCACGAAAAACGCCGACAACCACAGCCACCATTCGCGCCGCGCCAGCAACTTCAGCTCCGCTTCTCTCTGCTGGGCGCGGATTCCCCCATGTCCATCGAACGACAAGGGCGAGGGCTCGGGCCCGCCTGCCGTGGCAGGTTTGCTCAATCGCAGGCTGGTTAGCAAACTCATGATTCTCGAACTCGTCTACCAATCTTGGCTCACGCTGCAAAGTGAGGCAACCTCGAAAGAGTACAGGTTCGCTCATTCCTAATACCTGCCCCTTAGACCAGTTCCTCCCGCATCTGCTTCCCATGCACCGCCGTCTCTTACCGTCTGTAGTGGCCGGTTTTCAAACCGATGAATTTGCCCTTGCCTGTGTAGCGGCGGCCGGAACTTATCCCGACCCGGCCGGGAGGCCCACCTACTTCCCCCAGCGCCGGAGGCTCGCCAGAAGTTAGCCCAGTGCGTGAGCGCTGGGTACCTGGTGTATAAAGATGGCGAGCACCGGCTTGCCCCGGCCTTGTGGGGGAGGCGCGACACATGTCTCACACTCGCAAAGGAACCACAAATGCCAAATGACCCCGCCGGCAAGACCTTGCACGTGAACGGAATCGACCTCTACTACGAAACGCAACGCGCGGGAGAGCCGCTCCTCTCTCCTTTTGCATGGCGGGAGCGGCTGCCACGACGATTGGGCCTATGCCGGCCGCGATCAGCTCGTTCGCGAATACACCCTCATCACGCCGGACGCGCGTGGTCACGGCCGCTCGACCAACCCGGGCAAGATCATCACCCATAGGCAATGCGCGCTCGACACCCTCGCGCTGCTCGACCATCTCAGCATCAAGAAATGCCGGGCCATCGGCATTAGCATGGGCGCGAACATCCTTCTCCACATGGCCACAATGCAACCGGACCGCATCGCAGCGATGGTTGTCGTCAGCGCCCCCATGTACTTTTCGGAGCAGGCCCGCGCGGTCATGCGCCAGGTGTCCGTTGAAAACCAGCCGCTCAAAGAGTGGGAGACCATGCGCAAGCGTCATAAACTCGGCGATGAACAAATCACCGCCATTTGGGAATGGTCGCGCGGGATGGCCGACAGCCATGACGACATGAATTTCACACCAGCTTCCTTGTCCCGAATCACTGCGTTTACACTCATCGTCTACGGCGATCACGACTTCCTCTATCCGGTCGAGATGGCAGTCGAGATGTATCGCGCCATTCCCCGCTCCGCCCTCTGGGTCGTCCCAAACGGCGGCCACGGACCGGTTTTCCTCGATGCCGCGCCGCAGTTCGTTCAAACTGCGCTCACCTTCTTCCGCAAGTAGCGTCGAACCCCATCCTGGCACGTAGCCGCTAATCGGGATTTGGCTGCCGTAGCTGGCAATGGACTTGAAGCACTAAAGGGCGATCGGAAAGGGCAGCACAGTATTCGCATCAACGATCAGTGGTGCATCTGCTTCGTATGGCAGGCGGGCAATGCGTCCGACGTCGAAATCGTCGACTACCACTAGGAGGCAAGGATGGCAAAGAAGCTGAAGCCAGTGCATCCGGGCGAGATTCTGCGCGAGGAGTTCATGAAGCCGCTCGACCTGAGTATGAACAAGCTTGCTACGGACTTGCGCGTCCCTGTAACGCGGATCGCGGAGATCTATCACGAGAGGTGCGGGATCACGGCCGATACAGCTCTCCAGCTGGCACGCTACCTGAATACCTCCGCAGCGTTCCAGGTCAACCTGCAATGGCGATAGGAGTTGGAATTAGCAGAGGACCGTGAAGCAGCCCGCATCGCCCGCGATGTGCGGCCGCTAGAAACCGCGCCAGCGCGGGAGGCATGAACGATGGTTTAGGGATACCTTCAATTTTGCGCGGATCACGGGTTGCCATGGTTTTCCTCGACTGAATTCAAGCAAATGATTGTGAAACTTGACGGTAAGTTTTACAATCCCTCTCGTGCCAAAGAAAGCCGCAACAGTTCACAGGAAGGTCATAAGAGTGTTCGCCGGTTTTGTTCTGTGCTTCCTGGCGGCGGGAGTCTGTTCCTTGGGCAAGGAAACGCGCGCCACGATGATCTACGAAGACATGTCCACGGAAGTGAATCCCGCGCAGGAAGAAGCGGGGCAGCTCTGGATTACCACCGCCGACCTCGAGCGGGCCACGCGTTTCGAGGTCAAGCCTCAGGGCGTCTGTCGGGATCAGCTTTGCTTTCCGCTGCCGAAGGCGCGCGCGCAGGAATTTGTGCGCAAGAATTCCGGCAGGAGCTGGTTCAACATGAGCGCCTTCGCGCAATTGGTCCAGCAGCCCGTGGCGCACGACGCAGCGCTCTCAACCTGGTATTTCGGATTGCGCGCGGACCAGCGCCAGGGTCTCGCTTCGCTCTTGGCGCCCGATTTTTCGCTGCCCGATATGGACGGCAAGATGCATTCGCTCTCCGCCCTGCGCGGGAAGAAAGTTCTGCTGGTGACGTGGGCCTCCTGGTGAGGGTGCCGCTACGACTTGCCAGGCTGGCAAGTGATTTACGAGAAGCTGAAGGACAAGAATTTCGAGATCGTCTCGGTCGCGCAGGACACCAATGGCGTGAAAGACGCCGGCCAGTGGATTACCGCCTCCAAGCCCACGTATACCGCGCTAATTGACGAAAAGCATCTCGTCTCCAAGCTCTACAACATGGTGAACGTGCCCACCGGCGTGTGGATCAACGAGCAGGGACGAATCGTGCGGCCCAATGAAGTTGCGTTCGCCGACGACCGCTTCAAGAATTTCACCGGGCTCGATTCCGCGCCGTACCTGACGGCGCTGAGCGATTGGGTGGAAAAAGGCGGCAAGAGCGCCTACGTTATGAGCGAAGAGAAGCTGCGCGAAAAACTCAGCGTGAATAACCCGGAGATTATTTTGGCCGCCGCGGAATTTGGCCTGGGCGAGCAGCTTTATAAAAACGGTCATCTGACCGAAGCGATTCCTCATTTTAAGGAAGCGCAGCGCCTGAATCCCAAGAGCTGGAATTACAAGCGCCAGGCGTATGCGCTCTCTGATGCCAAGCGCGATTACGGAACCACCTTCGCCGAAGAAGTGGAAAAATCCGGCGGCAGCAAAGTCTATTACGCCCCGCCCGACCTCCCCGGCGAAACCAAACCCGCCCAAAACAAGCCCGAAGAGAAAAAGCCAGAACAATATTAGCCTGCACAAAACCAGCCCGAAGAAAAACGCCGGAAGGAAAAAAGCCCCAGCAGAATTAATTGACGAGTATTTTCTGATTGCTTGACGCCTCCGCGCGCCTGCGGTTACTGTAGTGGCACTTAGTGGAGCCAATTTGGCTTTCGCCCGCGTTTCCCTTTTGTCGAGGAGTGAACTCGGGCAGAACTCTACCGGGGGAAAGCATGAACACCAATCATTTTGGAAGTGACCGCCGCGCGGTCAGCGAGGAAAGGTGTGCCTTGTTGAAATCAACTTCTGCGTCGAAGTTAATTTCTGTTTCGGCAGCCGTGATGATTACGTGCGTGGCGCTGCTGTTTTTCTACGGCAGCGCAGCGAATGCACAAACGTTCCGCGGAACGATTCTGGGAACGGTGACGGACTCGTCCGGCGCCGCGGTGAGCGGGGTGACGGTGACGGTGAAAAATACCGACACGGGATTGCTGCGCACCGTCACGACCGGCGACGATGGAAGCTATTCCGTGCCGGAACTTCCGATCGGAAATTACAGCGTAACGGTGGAGAAGAGCGGCTTCAAGAGCGGCGTGGTCTCTGGAATTCACGTGGAAATTTCAAGCGAACGAAGAGCGGACGTGGCGCTGCAGCCGGGCGAAGTGACGCAGAAAATTGAAGTGTCGGGCGAAGCGCTGCCGCTGGTGGAAACAATGAATGACAACCTCGGAGGCTCGTTCGTGGCCAACGATTTGATCAACCTACCGGTTAATGGGCGCGACTATACGAAGCTGCTTCTCATGGTGCCGGGCGCCACCGGCGACCCCAGCGGGGAGCTCGATTCGCCCGGGTCGTTCGGACAGTTCAGCACGAACGGGAACAGGGGCCGTTCGAACAACTTCCTACTCGACGGCACGGACATGAACGACAGTTACCGGAACCTTCCGGCGATCAACCAGGGCGGCGTTTTTGCCATCCCCTCGACGATACTGCCAGTCGAATCCATAGCGGAACTGAAGGTTCTGGCGAACTCCGAGGCCGAGTACGGACGCAGCTCAGGCTCCGTCGTCAACATCGTTACCAAGAGCGGAACGAACGCCGTTCACGGCAGCGTCTTCGAATATTTCCGCAACGACCATCTGAACGCGCGCAACTTCTTCAATACCGTGGGGCCGAAGGACGCTTTCCGGAACAATCAGTTCGGCGGCTCTCTCGGCGGGCCTTTAGTCAAGGACAAGACCTTTTGGTATTTCGCCTACGAGGGCCAGCGCGAAGGATTTGGGCTGACGTCAGTGAACACAGTGCCGACATTGGATGCCCCCGGCGGCAGCTCGTCGAACGACTACGCCGCCGCGGTTTCGAGTCTTGGGGGTAACGCAGCAGCCTGCACGACTGATGCCTTCACGTGCGTCACCACGCAGGCGCCTGGTGTCATCAATCCTGTGATCGTAAATCTGTATAGCGCGTGCCATACGAGCGGGAGATGCTCGGGCGGGAATCTGCCCTGGCCGGTGGCAAACATTGGCGGGGCCGCTCCGACTGCAAACAACATCAGCAGCGATCGAGCGCGCAACGATCTGGACAGTGTGATTGCCAAGATTGACCACAGTTTTAGCTCGAACGAAACGCTGACAGGACGCTACTTTTACGGCCGGAGCGAACAGAGCGTCCCGCTAGGGGCTGCGGGCGGGAACAACATACCGAACACGAATACGGACGTGCCGACAGACGTTCATTTGGTCTCAGTGAGCTTAGTCAGTGTGGTCTCTTCCAATAGCGTCAACGAGGCGCGTTTCGGGTTTAACCGGTTCCATGAGGATTTTCTTGCCCAGGATCGGTCTGTGTTCGGCAACCCCAATACGTCGATCGGGTTAAACACCGGCCTGGGTTCTGTTTCGGGCAGTGTGGACCCGCGCAATTTCGGCCTGCCGCAGATTACCATGAACAACGGGCTCTCTTCTCTTGGCTCTTCCCGTTTTTCCAACCCGCGCAGGCGCGTGGACCGCAACTACCACTTCCTGGACAACTTCTCGTGGAAGCGTTCGCAGCACGACATAAAGTTCGGATACGAGCTGCGATACACCTCGATTGATACTCTTGAAGATATCAACTTCCGCGGGCGCCTAAAGTTTGACGACCTGGCAGGCTTCCTCATGGGCGATGTGGTCGGCGGAAGCATCAACTATGGGGATACAACGAGGAACACGCTGCAGAGCGCGCATGCGGTTTACCTACAGGACTCAATCCGCGTCTCGTCCCGGCTGACGGCGAATCTCGGCTTGCGCTGGGACTATTACGGCGTGATCCACGAGGCGAATAAGCACCTCAGCAGCTACAATCCAGCTACCGGACTAGTTGAGCAGGGGTCGCCGTATGATAAGGATCTGAACAATTTTGCCCCACGCGTCAGCTTGGCCTGGGACATGAACGGCGACGGACGCACAGTGATCCGTAGCGGCTTCGGTCTCTTCTACGATACGTTCTCACACGACTTCTTCACCGGGCAGCTCTATGAGAACACAAACAACCTGGGCCCCGCCTACAACGCCATCGGAAGCAAGCCTGTCTTTCAGGCATCCCCGGTTGGGGGCGCATTGTCCCCCGGGACGCTGGTGTTTGACAACAGCACCGCAGGGCTTCAGGCGGCGACAATCGATGCCTCGACGATCGGGAAATTGCGAACGCCGTACATTTACATCTACTCGTTGAATATTCAACGGCAGCTCTTACCGAACACCGTTCTGCAGGTCGGGTACGTCGGCACAGCTGGACGGAAGTTACAGCGTATCCGGGATATCAATCAGCCGAGCTTGGCGGCGGTCACGGCTTCCGACATCGCCTGCGCGGGGGGGCCGAACATTCCCCTTGGCGGCTGCACTTCGGTCCAGCGGAACTTCAACAACCTCGGTTCCGCGGTGGTACTCCCTGGCCAGAACAACAACGCAGCGATCATGAGTGCTCTTGCTCCCAGCACGCCGTTCTACCTGCAGCAACTTGAAACGACATCCCGCTCCAGCTACAACTCGCTGCAGGCTTCGGTGACCATGCGGGGCTGGCACGGATGGACTCAGCAAATTAACTACAATTGGTCGCATTCCATTGACGATGCCAGCGACGGCCAGGACTACGTGCCGCACGCCGGCCAGCCGAACGATAGTTCGAATCCGTTCCACAGCAATCGCGGCAATTCGAACTTCGACAGCCGGCACCACCTTACCTGGACACTCAGCTATGGCTTCCCGAAGTGGGAGGCGCTTGGCCGAATGGGGGAGGGCTGGAGCTTTTCCAGTCTTGTATCCATTCTCAGCGGTCATCCCTTCGAAGTGAGTGAGACGGCGGACGACTACGACGGTAGCGGAGAGTTTTTTGGCCGACCAGACCTGGTTGCGAAACCCGTATATAACTACAGCGATCCGACACACTTCTTCGATCTTTCGTCTCTTGCGGTGCCCTGCACATTGGACGGCAGCGGCGGAACGGGCGCGGCGAATTGCCTCTCCGGCACGCGCCACTTCGGCACGTTGGGACGAAATGCGCTCCTGGGGCCAGCTTTCCGCCAGTGGGACATCTCCATCGTCAAGGAAACACGGCTCACCGAGCGGCTAAAACTCGACTTTCACGCCGACTTCTTCAACGTTCTGAACCATGTGAACTTCGCCAACCCATTGTGGCCTTCGTTTTTTGACGACATCGGTCCGTTTACGATCAGCCCCAATGGGAGACTGGCCGCCGGCCAATTCTTCCCGGTCTTGGCTACCGCCGATACGGGTCCAGGAAACCCGATCCTAGGTGGCGGCAGCCCGCGCAGCATCCAGTTCGCTATGAAACTCAGCTTCTAGTGGAGGCTTCCGCGTGTACTTGGTGGTGTTGCTGGGTGGCCCGGCGGAATCGCCGGGCCTCTTTGTTTTCTTCCATTTGCGGGAGGCCGCATCGCAAAGAGTCAGTGGGACTTAGCGTGACTCGGGATTTCTGGTAGAGTGCAGGCGCAAGGATGGGCATAATCCCGGCAAGATCTTGCGGGAAAGGTATCTCCTCCCGGGTGTTAAGTTTGCGTAAGATTTGGGGGCGCTGGTGCGTATTGGTGTATGGAAGCGCTGAGACCAGGCCGGATGAGCGCCCCGGGTAAACCCGAACCGATCGAGGTGATCACCCGGGCCAAGGCAGGTGATGCCGAGGCCTGGGGGACACTCTATCGGGAGTTCGCTCCGGCGATTTTCCGGTTCTGCCAGAGGGCGCTGCCGACGCGCGAGGACGCGGAAGACGCCACGATGGAAGTATTCACGAAGCTGCGCGACAAGCTGGGCCAATACGATCCGAGCCGGTCGTTCACGGCGTGGCTTTACAAGGTGGCGGCGAATCACTGCTGGGATACGCTGCGCCGCCGCAAGGTGCGGCAAGACAAAGAGACCGAGGATGTTGAGAATGTGCCACTGGAGCACCCCGACGCGAACCAACTGGAAAAGCTAATCGAGCAGCGAACCAGCGAGGAAGTGCGGAAGGCGCTGGACAAGCTAGGGAACCGGGCGAGGCTGGCGCTGGTGATGCGCTACTACTCGGACATGAGCTACGACGAAATCGCCGATGCACTGGGCGTGCGGCGGGCCTTTGTAGGAGTGGTGCTGCTGCGCGCACGGCATGAACTGCGGCAGGCGCTGGAAGCCACAAGCGCATTCGCTGCGGGAGGGGCTTTGTGAACGATCCCGTGAACAATCCTGTGAACGACAGGACGAAACTACCGATGAATCATGTCGATGAAATGACGTGCCTGTTGTACCTGGAACGCCAGCTCGATCGGGCGCGGGCGCAGGAAATCAGCGCGCATACGCAGGTTTGCGCGGCGTGCCGTACACTTTTGCGGGCACTGGAGCGTGAATCGCGGCTGCTGACGCGCGCCATGCTGGAGGAAGAAGAACCGCTGCCGGCGCGGCTGGCGGAGTTTCAGGAGCGGGTGAGGCGCTCACTGCAATGGATTTGGGCACTGGCGTTCGGGCTTGCCGCAACCGGTGTGTACGCCCTCTATACGAGTTATATCGAACCCTGGCAACAGAGGTTGCAAGAGGCGGGTTTTGGCGGTACGAGCCTGCTGGGCTTACTGGTATTTCAAGGCGCCTTGTGGAAAGGATGGCAATCGATGATAACGCTCTTGGAAGTGATTGCGCTGCTGACGCTGGCAGGGTTGGGCGCGGCGTTTTTTGGGCGGCGCATCCGCATTCGGCGGGGTTCGGCCGTGGCGCTCGTACTGGCGGGGCTGTGCGCGGTGCTGACGCTGCCGCAGGCTGCCTCTGCGTCGGAGTTCCGCAAGGGTCCGTCCGTTGAAGTACGGGAAGGGGAAACGATTAAAGGAGATATCTTCCTGGCCGGTGACCGCGTTCGAATCGAAGGTACGGTGGATGGAGATGTGTATGTTTTTTCGCACGACGCTGCCGTGAGCGGACATGTTACAGGCGACGTTATAGGATTTGTGCAGACACTCCGGATTAACGGGAAAGTGGACGGAAATATTCGAGCGGGCGTGAATACTCTGACCGTAAGCGGGAGTGTGGGTAAGAACGCTTTGATTTTCGCTGAATACGCCAATCTTGATTCGACCGGCAAGATCGGTGGCAGCTTAACGGCGTTCCTGCAGAGTTTGAATGTGGAAGGCAAGCTGGGGCGGGATATTCTCATTTTTTCGAAGCATGTAGGTATTTCTGGAGCAGTCGGAGGAGGCATTCAGGCAAGAGGCGGCACAATGAGTATTGCCGCAACGGGAGAAGTTGATGGACCGGTGCGCTTCGAAGGGGAGAACGCGCCGGAGGTATCTTCAGGTGCGAAGCTGGCCTCGCCGGTGCAGTACACGAAATGGGAACACAGGCCAACGTACCGAGATACCCACTACTACGTGTGGCGAGTGATTTGGACGGCGGCGCTGGTGTTGTTTGGGTTGGTCCTGTTTCTGCTGGTCCCGAAATTCGCTGAAGAGACCATAAGTGCTGCCGAATTGTACGGGGCGCCCATAGGATTAGGTGTTTTGGTCTTTTTTGCTATTCCGATTGCGGCTCTTATCGCATGTATAACGGTCGTAGGCCTACCGCTAGGAATTCTCGCCATGAGCTTCTGGATTTTGATGCTGTGTACAGCAGAGCTGGTTGTGGGCACAGTCGTTGGCAATTGGATCCTCGGCAGGGTTGGAGACACCTGGGGCATGATTGGACGAATGGCGATAGGATTCGTGATCGTGCGAATCGCCTATACGTTTTTATCGCAAGTGCATGCTCTCGGGGTCCTAACTGGACTGGGCATATTGATATGGGGCATGGGCGCGATTTCGCTAGCGCTTTATCGAAGATTCCAGCCAAGAATCGCGCCGGGAGGGCCGAGCGCGCCATTCGCGCCCACGCCTTTACCGCCGAATACGACGGTGGGAGGGGTGCAGGCACTCTGAATTTGTAAACACTAAGATTCGAAGCAAAATGCAAAACGGGCCAATTCGAGGATTCGAATTGGCCCGTTTTGTTTGCGGAGGCGGGATTTAATTGCTGCGAATTGTGGAGCCTGTCATTCTTGGTTCATCGCTTCTTATTCAACGACATTCCCGTAGATCAATGTGCGCCGAAATCGCCGTTAAGGACGCATTGAGAATTTGCGACAACATCAGTTCACTGTAAAACTGAATGTGGTCGTATGGGTCAAGGACGCGGATGTCCCCGTAATGGTGATTGTGGTCGTGCCCTTGGGCGTGCTTCCATTGCCCCCACCACCGCCGCCGCCCGGGATACCGCTGCAACCTCCTAAAGCGAGGACACCGAGTAGCGCAAACTCCCAGGCGAGCTTCCTGGCCCCACGCCGAGCGGCTGCTCTCGCCATGAGAAGTGCCAAAAGCAGGGCAAAAATTCCGAGGACTCCCACGGGCCGGAGTCGGGGGAACGAAGGCGAACTGGGAGGAATCAAGGCATGCGTGGTGATGGTGCCGGCAGAAGTTTGCGTGCCCCCGCCGGGTGGCGTGACGCTGGTGGGCAAAAGAGTACAAGCGGAATTCAGCGGCACGCCGCTGCAGGAAAGAGCGACGGCGGCAGAGAAATTATTTAGCGAGTTTACGGTTACCGTGAAATTGCCGGCCCCGCCGGCCGTAACGCTAAGAGGCGAAGGTGAGACGGAAAGACTGAAATCGGCTTGAGCAGACGCAGATCCTGTACCCGAGAGTGCAACTGTTTGCGGACTGGAAGAAGCGCTGTCGGCGATGTTGAGATTGGCAGATTCCGCGCCACTAACAGTTGGAGTGAAGACGACGTTGATGGTGCAGGTAGAGGTCGCGGCGAGCGTCGTGCTGCAAGTGTCGGTTTGGGAAAAGTCAGAGGGGTTGAGACCGGTAAAGGTGATGGTGACACCCGTCACCGCTGACGTTGTGTTGTTAACCAGCGTAACCGCCTGAGAAGGACTGGGAGAATTGAGGTTGACGGTGCCGAAATCGATGGCAGAAGGGGATGCAAAAACCGCGGCGGCGGAGGCGGGGGTAAATTTTGAGACGAAAGCGTTACCACCCAATATCGAGTTTGATGTGGTTTGGAACGCGCCGGGGTTCGGGACAACTGGGAATGTTGTTGCCGAAGCGGTGAAGCCGGTGAGATAGGCACTGCGGGGAGATGCGGAATCGAGGACGATTCCGAATGCCACGTCCGTGCCAATCCCTCCGAGGTACGTGGAGAACAGTAATGCGGAACCGCTAGGGTTTAACTCAGTCAGGAAGACGTCGGTGGCGCCACCAGATGCCGGTTGTGACGCGCCGGGCGTCACGGGAAAATTATTGGAATCAGTGGATCCAGTCACGAACGCATCGCCGGCGGAGTCCACAGCGATGGACCTGGCGAACTGGCTGCCCGAGCCTGCCAAGTACGTTGAGTAGACCAAGGAAGCAGCGCCGGATTTAGTGGTGTCGAAACGGGCGACGTAGGCCGGGAGGTTCGTAGTTATCGTCTTCTGAAAAGCGCCCGGTGTCGTGGGAAAATCATTCGTAGCCGCACTGCCAGCGATATAGGCGTTAAACGAAGCGTCGAGGGAGATGCCGAGCGCGCTCTCACCCTCGGCCGTGGCGGTGCCTCCCAGAAAGCTGGAATAGACAAGGTGATTTGTGGTGTTGGTATCAATAACCGCCAGAAAGCTGTTGCCTGCCGTGCCCTTTAGAGAGGACTGAAATGCCGAGGGGGTGACCGGGAACGTCGGGGAACTGGTCTCTCCCGCCACAAAGGCATTGCCGCTAGAATCCACGGCGATGCCTTCACCCGTTTCTTTATGACCGGTAGTCGAACCTCCCAGGAACGTCGAATAAACGAGCGACCCAGAGCCACTCAGAGTTGGGTCAAACCGCGCAACGAAGACCGAGTTTCCCGAATTGTTGGAAGATTGGATCGCCTTGGAGGTAGTAAAGTAGTTCGATGCAGTGGTGTTTCCAGTTATGTAGGCATTACCGCTGGCATCTACGGCTATTGCGAAACAGGTTTCCATCCCATCACTTCCACCCATGAACGTGGAGTAAAGAAGCGACGAACCTGTGGGGTCGAGTTTGGTCATAAAAGCGGTCGAGGACGCGGAAGTCTCATTGTTACTGATCTGGAAGGCGTTTGCAGTATGCGGAAATGTGGCTGAATCTGTCGTTCCGGCAACGTAGACATTAGGCGGCGAAGCGGTATCAAGAGCGATGCCCTGCCCGGTGGTTCCGGTCGTTCCTGGCCCTCCGAGATACGTGGAAAAAACGAGCGCGGTGCCGGTGGGATTCATTTTTGTAATGAAGGCGCTGGCCGGCGCGCTGAACCCTCCAGACGTCCCTGGAAAGTTCGTTGAGCTGGTCATGCCCGTTATGTAGGCGTTCCCGGCAGAATCGGCAGCGATAGCAAAGCCATGATCACTACCCATTCCGCCGAGGTACGTGGAATAGACCAGAACAGGATCGATGACGAGAGGACGCGTGGAATCATACGCACCGAGTTGGATACCGACGACGCCGGGACCGCGCTCGATATAATTCGCAGCGATTTCCTGGCGGAGTCCGGCGGCTTCCTGGTAGGCAACCGGGCGATGAAGAACGACGTCGCCTGATTTAGTAGAAAGCAGCAAGCCGGCTTCGGAGTCAAATTTGAGCTTATCCGCGCCTTGGATTTGAAGAGCGATTTGCGAAGGATCGGCGCCGGGAGCGAGGGAGAAATCGGATTCGAGGTGGCCCTGGTTGCCATAATAAATCAGATCAATGCCAGGGTAGACGCTGCCGTATTTTACGCGCGCAAAGTGGGGGACGCCGCGGCGCCACTTCGCCGGATCGTTGCCGATGAAATAGTTGCTTCGCCCGGGCTGAAGATCGAGGCCTTCAACGAGAGAATGTTGATTCGAACCGGAAAGAGTGAGACGGACAACAGCGCTTGATCTTTGAACGCGCGGTGAAGCATCAGCAGGTCCAAGTGCTGCAGCTGTGACGACCCGCGTATCCTTGGCGATTGGAGCGTCCAGGCGCAGGACAGCTTCCTGACCGGTGAGGAAAAGCGCATAGCCATCACCGTGAGCAAGAAAATGGACGCGGGAATCGGTCTGGCCCAGGTTTTGCTCGAAAGTCAGAGGGAGCTTGCCATAGGACGAAAGAAGGCGAGCTCGCGCAGCCGCCGAGTTTGCCCCCTGCACGCCGGTGACGGAGGAGGCCGGGGGATGCGAACGGAGAGATGGGCCAAGTGCGACAAGAGTCGCGAAGGCAGCGATGAGAATGACGAATATGACGGGCAATTTCCTGCTCATTGCACACTCCGTGAAGAAGCGAATCTTTGCCTGCACTCCTAGGTCGAGCGTTGGGAGCCTAGGACTCCACTGTACGCCCCGCCCTGAGGCACAAGCATGGAAATGGACGAGTGATTGCCCAAGTTCTAAATGCTCCTTAGAGAACAAATAAGAGAGGGTGCCGGGAAGCGGCGAGGCCGAGTGAAGCGAAGGGATGTGCTATTGTTAGCAAACAATTGAATTTCCTTAACGAATGTTGAGGCAAATACCCTGGCAAAACGCGCGACCAAGACGGCAAGAGATTCGAATGCGGCGGGCGAGAAAAACCCGGCGGGGGTGCGGGAACGCGAATACGTCTCCTTGGACGATGATTCCAAAGGAGATAGGACGGAGTTTTCCATCGGAGGGGAGGGAACGGCTGGAGAGGAAAAAACAGCGAAACCCACGATGCAGGAAATCTTCGGGCCGGGGGGATTCCTCGAAAAAAGCATGTATGGAGGGTACGAACACCGCCAGGGGCAGTTGGAGATGGCGGAGATTGTACACCATGCGTTCGAAACGCATCACCACGCGATCGTGGAGGCGGGCACAGGCACGGGGAAAACTTTGGCGTACCTTCTGCCGGCGATTTGCAGCGGGCGGCGAGTGGTCATTTCAACGGCGACGAAGTCGCTGCAAGAACAGCTTCACCAGAAGGACGTGCCATTCCTGCAAAAACATTTTGCGCCGGAATTGAAAGCGGCGGTGATGAAGGGGCGGTCAAATTTTCTGTGCCGCGCGAAACTGCACCAACTCGCGGACCAGCCGATGCTGAAGGGCATGGAAGAGGTGGACGCGTTCCGGCAGATTCGCGATTGGTCGAAACTGACAGAGACCGGCGACCGTGCGGAGCTGACGTTTCTTCCGGATGATTCGGAATTGTGGGGGCGGCTGGACGCGCGGAGGGACACCTGCACGGGACAGAAATGTCCCGAATTCTACCAATGCTTTGTGACGGCAATGCACCAGCGCGCGAAGGAAGCGGATTTGATCATCGTCAACCACCACTTGTTTTTTGCCGACCTGGCGCTGAAGCAAGACGATTTCGGGAGCATCCTGCCAGAATATTCGGCGGTGGTGTTCGACGAAGCGCATGAAATCGAGGAGGTGGCGAGCGATTATTTTGGGCGGCAAATCTCGAATTTCCGGTTCGAGGAGCTGGCACGCGACGCGGATCAGACACTGCGTCTGCTGAATCTGGGAACGCCGCCGCTGCTGCGGCGGACGCAGCGAATCCGGGAACGCAGCCGGGCGTTTTTCGAGACGTTTCCAGCGAAGGACGGAAAATTCCCCTTTTCGCGGGCGGAGAGAGAAGCATTTCTCGAGCAAAACCGCGAAGCCTACGATTCGCTGTTAACGGCGCTGAAGGGTATGGAGACGGAATTCGCGGCGCTGACGCAAAAACCGGAAGAGCTGGTTCGAATGGCGCGGCGGAGCTTCGAATTACGGCAGGAACTGGCGTTCCTGTTCGAATCGAACGAGCGAAATTTTGTCTACTGGTACGAGCGGAGGAACAAGGGAGTTTTTCTGGCGGCAACGCCAATCGATGTGAGCCAGATCCTGCGAGAGCGGCTGTTCGAACAATTCGACACGACGGTGCTAACGTCGGCAACGCTGACGGTGGCGGGACGATTCGAATTCATCCGGCAGCGATTGGGAATCGATCACGCGAAAGAGCGAGCTTTGCCGCAGGAATTTGATTTTGCCGAGAAGGCGCTGCTGTACTTACCGGGCGCGGTGCCCGATGTGCGGAATCCCGCGTTTCCTGCAAAGGCCGCGGACGAAATCGTTCGGCTACTGGAGATGAGCGAGGGCCGGGCCTTCTGCCTGTTCACGAGCTACACGCAGATGAAGGACTTATTCGAACGAGTGAAGGGACGAGTGGGGTTTCCGCTGCTGTTGCAAGGGACGGCGCCGCGTTCGGCGCTGCTCGAGCGATTCAAGAATACGGATGCGGCGGTGCTGTTCGCGACCTCGAGTTTCTGGCAGGGGGTGGATGTGCCGGGAGAACAGCTTTCCTGCGTCATCGTTGACCGTCTGCCGTTCGCGGTGCCGAGCGACCCCATCGTAGCGGCGCGAGTGCGAGCATTGCAGGAGGACGGCAGGAATCCTTTCGAGGAGTATCAGGTGCCGGCGGCGGTGCTGGCGCTGAAACAGGGGTTCGGGCGGTTGATCCGGACGAGGACCGACCGGGGCGTGCTGGCGTTGCTGGATAGCCGCATACAGCGGATGCCGTATGGTAAGATTTTTCTGGAGTCCCTGCCCAAGTACGCGATAACACATGATGCGGCAGATGTAGCGCGGTTTTTTGGCCGGGGCAAAGCCGGCTGAACCGGCGAAAAGAAAAAGGACAACTAAGAGCGCGCAGAGGCCGGAGCACAAAAGAAGAGCGCAGAACTGCAGGGGAATTCCAGGAGATTATGTTTCAGGTGAGCGTAGAGGAGAGTTTTTCCGCGGGGCATGCGCTGCGGGGATACAAGGGGAAGTGCGAGAACGTGCACGGGCATAATTACCGTGTGCGCGTGACGCTCGAAGGGCCGCAGCTCGATGCGATTGGGCTGCTGGTGGATTTCACGCATCTGAAGCAGGTCATCCGACAAGTCATGAGGAGACTGGATCACCAGTTCATGAATGATTTGGAGCCGTTCAGGACGGTGAATCCGTCGGCGGAAAATGTGGCAAAGTATTTTTACGACGAAGTCTCAAGGGAATTGAAGAATTTGCCGCCGGGAGCGCGGATTACCGACGTGATTTTGTGGGAGACGGATACGAGCAGGGTGCAATACCGACCGGTAGGATAAAGAGGTCTCTGAACGGACAAGGCGATGAATCGCGCATTCTTGATTATCCTGGTTCCCGCGATATTGGTGATTGCCGGATATATTGTTGTTCTGCGCTCCATGGGAGTAGCGCCCGGATATTCGAGGTTGCTGATCGCGGGGGTGATTTTACTGGGAGCGATTTACTGGTTGTCGCGCAAGTCGCCGCGAGGCGTAAATTCCCACCGGCCGTAGAAATCAAACAAATATGTTCGTCACGGAGATATTCAAATCAATCCAGGGAGAAGGCACGCGCGCGGGCTTGCCGTGCATTTTCGTGCGGCTGACTGGCTGCAATCTGCGTTGTACGTGGTGCGATACGGCGTACGCGTTTCACGGCGGGACGAAGATGAGCGTGGAGGAGGTGTTCTCCCGCGTGGACGAACTCGCTGGCCGGAGCGGGAATGGTACCCCTTCCACCGCAAGTATTCCTCTTGTGGAATTGACGGGCGGGGAACCGCTTCTTCAGGAAGAGATCTATCCGTTGGCGGAGAACCTGAACGGCGCCGGATATACGGTGATGATCGAGACGAGCGGAGAGCGGTATATCGGCAGATTACCGCGCGAAGTGATCAAAATTGTGGACGTGAAGTGCCCTGATTCGGGGGAGCCCAACACGTTTGAGATGAAGAATCTCGAAGCGCTCTCGAAGGAGGATGAAGTGAAGTTTGTGCTTTCGACGCGGCGGGACTACGAGTTCGCGCGGGAATTCACGAAAGAGCACCGGCTCGCGGAGCGTGTAAAGCAAGTGCTCTTTTCGCCCGTCTTTGAGGATCCGCACGGGAAATGGCCGGGACTCGAGCCGCGCATGCTGGTGGAGTGGATCTTGGCTGATGGTTTGCCGGTGCGGTTGGGATTGCAGCTGCACAAATTCATCTGGGACCCCGCCATGCGCGGGGTGTGAGAGAATTTCAAGAATCACTCGCAGTAGATACGCACCTTTTTGCCGTTGCCGCGCTCGACGTCGATATTGATGTCCTGCAGAGTCTGCCCAAAGTCATCGCAATTCACGGCAGAGATGACGCCAGCGTCGATGCCGAATTCGGCGAGGCGTTCGCTGACGCGGCTCGGCATGACGGCGAGAAGTTTGCTGCCAGAGCCCACGAATGCAAGTGGAACGCGCATATTGACCTGATCGCGGCCGGGGCTATCGACCACGATCCGCAAGTATTTCGGCTTGGCCAGCCCCTGCGAACCGGAAGCCGGTGTCTCACTTGCGCCAGATGGGCTGGAAGCGCCGCTCGCGAGCTTGTCCAGGAGCCTTTCTGCTTCCTCAGCGGTGATTTTCCCCGCGGCCAGCATCTCCAGGACTTTTTTTCTTTCTTCGGACATGGCGAGTTCTCCTTTTCTACAGGTCAGCTTAGTTTTTCGAGGGCTTCCTCGACAGTGAGTTCCCCGCGAGACAAGCGCTCAAGCACGTAAAGATTCGGCGAGGGCTTTTCAAAGGTTTTATCCAGGGCAGCAGCAATCGAATTCAGGCGATTCTTGACGGTGGGGTAACTGATGCCGAAGATGCTCTCCATCTTCTTGAGGGAGCCGTGGTGGCGCACGAAAGCGATGACGAAAGCTTGGTCGTCGGGAATCAGTTTCCCTAGAGGCGAGACTTCGAATTCTCCCTCGAGACGAAGCTTGCACTTAGGACAAGAGAGTCTCGTCACGGTCAGAGGCTCGTTACAATCAGGACAAGAAGTCTTGGAGATGTCCATGAGGTAGTCCCAAAACAAGAAAATAATGAGCCAATGAATTAATAAAATCAAGTAAAACATTAATGTATTTAATTATTGGAGGATAATTCATTAATTTTCAATGAGGTTACGCTTGAACGGGTGCCTGTGGGTCACAGCTTCATGTAGCGGGCTTCTCTGACAACAGAGGGTTCAAGTGGTCGAAAGACCCGGGGTCCTAGTAGTGTGTTCCCGGAAGCAAATGGAAATCATGAGAATAGATAAACTCATTAATTAATTGATTGTGTAGATTCGGGGTAAGCGATGAAACTAGAAATGATGCATTTCGAGAGGCATGGCAGGATCGATTATCTAACCCTGGATCGTCCCAATGAATTATCAGAGGGCGCTCGACCTGAACCGGATGGCGGAGATGATTCGCGTGGACCAGGGCTCGAGGCTCGTCCTGCTCAGCCGAGCGATTCCATCGTGGAAGCCCCAGGGAGTTCAATGGAGCTATACTGGTGAATGATGGGAGATCGATCTGGTAATTCAAAGGTGGTCGTACTTCTAAGTGGCGGCATGGATTCGTGTGTCAGCACAGCCATAGCGAGGGAGAAACACGGCGCAGCGAACATCGCGTTGCTGCATGCCGGCTACGGCCAGCGCACGGAGAAACGCGAGCGGCAGGCGTTTGACGCGATTGCCGACTACTATGAGGTACGCGAGCGGCTGGTGGTGGAACTCGATCATTTCAGGGCAATCGGGGGATCGGCGCTGACAGACGCGAAAATCGCAGTACCCGAGAACGAGCTGGGTGCGCCGGGGCCGCAAGGAGGCGCGATTCCGGTGACGTACGTCCCGTTCCGCAACGCACATTTTCTTAGCGTGGCGGTGAGCTGGGCAGAGGTGATCGGGGCCGGGGCGATATACATCGGCGCAGTAGCGGAAGACAGCTCGGGATATCCGGATTGCCGGCCGGAGTACTACCGCGTATTCCAGGAACTGGTGAGGGTGGGAACACGGCCGGAGACGCGGATCGAAATTGTAACGCCGGTGATCACGCTGAAGAAGAGCGATATAATTCGGAAGGGTATCGAGCTAGGAGCGCCGCTGCACCTAACGTGGTCCTGCTACCAGAACGAACAGGAAGCGTGCGGTGCATGTGACAGCTGCTTGCTGCGGCTGCGAGCATTCGCGGAGGCGGACACGCCAGACCCCATCGGCTACCGGTACGGCGTGGCAGTGTCGCGTTGAGCTTGGAATCCGGCCCAGATTAGAGATAATAGGGCGCAGAAGACTTGGGAAAGCCGGGTGGGAGAGCTCCCCGTGACAAAAGGAGAATGCAGCATGAAGCGAGAGGCGTATATCCCCACAAAGCAGGGCGCAAGAAAGCTGGTGCTGCGAGCATTAGCGGCGATGGCGGTTGCTGTATTGGCCGGAATCTGTGTGCCCCGTGGCGCGGCGCAAACGAACGGAAGCATCAGCGGACAGATTCTGGACATTACTGGAAAGCCGTGGGCCGACATCGGAATCCAGGCGGTGAGCGATCAGGGAGCAAAGCAAGAAGGAAAGACAGATCAAAATGGCAAGTATACGGTGCGGAATTTGCGCGCGGGTGTTTACATGGTGTCGATCATATTGCCGGCGCCAAACAAACCGTACGAGGTGCAATGCCGGGTTCAAAGCGGGGAAGAGACGAAAGTTGATGTGAACTTCAAGGATGTCGTGGCCAAACAAGGGGCCGAGGCCCAGGAACAAATCAAGAAGCAGGAAGAGGAAAAGCAAAAGTTTCAGGGTATGAAAGCGCACTTTGATGCTGCAGTGGTGCTGCTGGACAAGGTGAAACAAGAGAAAGCGGATCTAGCGAAAGCGCCCGCGGACCAGCGAGACGGCTTGAAACAGGCACTCGCGGACGATTCGGGAAAGGCTGTGACGGAGTTGGAGGCGGCGAAGGCGGCGGCCAACGAAAAGGATCCCAACCTGAACTTGATACTTGCCCGGCTTGGGGATGCCTATGAAGCGGCGGGAAGAAGCGACGACGCCATCAATGCCTACCAGCAGGCAATCGCGCAGAAGCCAACGGCGGCTTACTACAACAATCTAGGCGGAGTTCTTGGGCGCGCAGGAAAGATCGACGAAGCGACGACCGCCTATCAGAAAAGCGCCGAGCTGGATCCTACGAACGCCGCTCAGGCGTGGCGCAATTTTGGGATTACACTGTACAACGCAAACCGGCTGGGAGATGCTATTGAGCCCCTAAAAAAGTCCGCCGAGCTGGATCCAAAGAATGCACAGACCTGGTATCTCCTCGGTGCGGCGCTGGTGTATAAGATGACGATAAAGAAAGTCGGAGATAAAGATGTACCGGAGTTCGCGCCAGGAACCATCGAGGCTTATCAAAAAGCAATCGAGCTCGACCCCAATGGGCAGTACGGAGCACAAGCCAAGCAGGGGCTCGAACAGCTGCAAATGATGGCTCCAGGTATCGACATGAAGGTCGGCAAGAAAAAGAAGTCCTGAGAAAGAAGGAAACAAGATAAGTTTGGGGCCGGTTCCGCAATACGGGGCCGGCCCTCTCGTTTTTAGGTGACGGAGCGGGAGATTCGAATTGACGGAAGCTTTCTTATTCGGAGCGGAAGCCCGGGCCGAAGCGTGGGCAGCACTGCTGGAATGCGCCTCGCCTAAGTTTGATACCCGGCATCTAGCTGAGGTGCTGCGCGAGAAACCGGATTGGTCTGCCCTGCTGTCCTTCGCGGAAGAGCACGGCATGCTGGGGCTCTTAGCTGAACGGGCCGGCGAGTTGGAAGAATCGCTGGTACCGCGAGAGGTGCGGCAAAGCTTAAAGGAGAAACGCAGGGTGCAGGTTCTCTTCAGCATGAGTTTGAATGCCGAATTGTTCCGCCTGCTCGAGAAATTTTCCGCAGCGAGCGTTGAAGCGATGGTAATGAAAGGCCCTGTACTCTCTGCCAGGGCATATAGCGATCCGGGAATGCGGCGCTACGAAGACCTGGATCTATTGGTGCGCCATAAAGACATATTGCGATTCACCGAATTGCTGACGGCGGAGGGCTACGAGCCTAAAGTCTCCACCGGCGAGATCCGGGCCGGGAAAGTGCCGGGAGAATATCTTTTCAAGTGGCCAGGCATGGTTCGAAGAATCGAGCTACACACAGAACATACCCTGCGATATTTTCCGCGGCCGCTCCCGGTGGAGAAATTGTTTGCGCGACGCGTGTACGAATCGATTGATGGGCACGGCATACCGGCGCTCAGCGCGGAAGATGAATTGGTGCTGGTCTGCGTGCACAACGCGAAACATTTCTGGGAGCGGCTGATGTGGATCGCAGACGTGGCGACGCTGGTTGCGAGGCAAGAAAAGCTGGACTGGGGGCGAGCACTTTCGACGGCGCGAGAACTGGGCGCGGAAAGAATGCTAATTCTAGGGCTGCGACTTGCGGAGCAGGTTCTGCGAGTGAAAGTCCCGGAAAAGATGGAGAGAGTGGTTCGATCGGACCGGGGAGCGGAGAGATTGGCGGGAGAGATCATCGAGCGGTTGCCCTCGGCGGGCGGAGCATCGCGCGGAGTGACCGGCCGCGCTTTGTTTCGGATGCGTATGCGCGGCGGATTGTTCCGCGGAGGCGCATATTTACTGAGGCTAACGCTTTCTCCGACGGAAGAAGATTGGAAAGAAAAGTCAGGGAAGAAGCGGGGAAAGATTATTGAGACGCTTCAGCGGCCCGTGAGGCTGGCGAGGAAGTATGGCGGCAAGAAGGAAGGATAGGATTCCGTAGAGTTTCTGGATCGATAAAGATGGCTATCGAGCAAGAAGAAAACAGGTCCGAGCGCGAGGCCCGGGCCTGTTTGGGAGAGGCGCGTTAGATCTTGGTGCCGTGCAATTTCAGGCGCTTGGTCTTCTCCTGCGGGGGCGGAAGTTCGACAGTGAGATTCATCTGGCTGCGATTGCGAAGGATTCCGAGCTTGGCGGTCTTGTCGTCGCGTTTAGCTGAAAGTTTCTCGCGCAGGTCGCCGACGGTTCGGATGCGCTCGTCGTTGAGTTTCGTAATGACGTCGCCTGCCTTCAGGCCGGCCTTTTCCGCAGGAGAACCCGAATTGACTTCACGAACGAGAACGCCTTCGCCCTCTGGAGCGGCAAAATAAGAGCCCAGTTGGCCGGTGAGGTCTTCAGCGTCAATGCCTAGCCGGGGACGCATGCCAGGCATCAACATTCCGCCCCACTCCATTTGCGGCATCTCCGGAATCTCGATGGTGTCGGGAAGTTCCTTGACATGGAAAGAGAAAGCGCCGGGCGGCGCGCCCATCCGGACACGCTGGCGCTCTTCCGCCTTTCCGAGAGTGACGCTGAGAGTTTGCGAGTGGGCGTCGCGCCAGACGGTGAGTTGCACGGTGCGGCCCGCAGGAATTTCGCGAATCATGCGGCGAAATTGCGTGGTGCCTTCGATGCGCTGGCCGTTAACTTCGGTGACGACGTCATCTTCCTTGAGACCGGCCTTGGCCGCCGGGCTATCCGGAACGATTCGGCCGATCACAACTCCGCGTTCGGAAGGCAGCTTCAACCCTTTGGCTTTGTCAGAGGTGACTTCCTGAGTTTCGACGCCGAGCCAACTGGCGGCTTCGTCACCTGAGAGGAAGACGGTGACATCGTCGTCTGAGAGCTCGAGCGGCGCCTGGCGGACAAGGGTTCGTGCCGATTCCTGGAGAGCGCGGACCTGAGCGAGGTTGGCGAGTTCACCCTTTTCGCCCAAGAGCGCGCACACCTTGTCCAAATTAGTTACCTCGGGACAGTTGGATGAATTTTCTTTTTCCTGCGAGGTTGCCGAGTGGCTGGGAAGCGCTGCCAAAACCAATCCAAATGCGGCCAGCCCTCCGGCCATAATCAATATGCGATTCTTCATGGTGGTCTTTCCCCCCTTGTTGGATTAGACGTGGGAAACGCTAAATGGTCGACCGCAAGGCGACAACTCGGATGCCGCCGTTCACCGTGTTGAGCCGGATTGGCACACCGCCGTTGCCGAAGCGGCCATGTACTTCCCGCGGACGCAGAGAACCCTGCATGGTCAGGGGCAATTCAGAGGAGAAGCTGCCGTTGAGAGAACGGGCCTCCAGGTCGGCATGAGTGTCCGTGGGGATGGCCAGGAGAATGGAACCATTAGTCGTCTCCGCGGCTGCGCCGTCCTTATCGTGCAGGCGGGCAAGTTCAAGCTGCACGCTGCCGTTGGTGGTATGCGCGTGGACATTTCCGCCGCTTTCGAAGACCTCAATATTGCCGTTCACAGTATGCAGATCCTCGAGGGCATCAAGACCGGCAACGCGCAAGGTGCCATTCACAGTGCCAAGGTGCTGGACCCGCGCGCTGCGGGGAACGCGCACGGTATAGTCGACGACCACTTCCACACCTTCATCCTGCGGATAGCGGGTGACCAGGGAAATGGCATCGGGCTTGGCATCGACCTCGATGGAAACCCGGTCGAGGTCGGACTCTCTATGCTTGGCGCTTTTGACCGCATGAATCTCGACCGTATCGCGGTCCCAGCCCTGGACCTCGACGGTGCCGTTGACGTTTTGAAGCTCAAAGGAGCCGCCAGGCTGAAGGGGATAGGTTTGATTGAAATCCTTGCTAACAGCGAGGCAAGAGACAGCGGAAGCGAGAGCAACAACCAGTGTCACTAAGGGTAGCGAGCGGACAAGCGGACGAAGCATGACGTTCCACCTCCTCCGAAGACATCTTCAATACGAGAATCGAGGACCCGAACGAAAATCGTAAGCGCTTGCCTGAGGGCGCTCTCTATAATCAGTGCAACTGAAAATTGAAAGTTACGGTCGAGATTACGTCAATTTCCTTTCCATCGATCCAAACGGGCTTGGCACGCCACCGCTTGACGGCTTCACTGGCGGCATCGACGAGAACCGGGGCGCCTTCGAGTATTTTCTGCAATTCAACGCGGCCGTCCTTGGTTACCAGGACTTGAAGTCTCACTATGCCCTCGATACCGGTCCGGCGGGCAAGTTCGGGGTAGGCAGGCCGGGGAGAATAGACGAGGCGCTTCTGGAATTCACCGGGATCCTCGCGCAGCCCGCCGAAGAAAGCGATTTCAAGCTTGTCCATCCAGCTCTCAAGCCAATCGACTTTTTGTTCGGGCTCGGAAGCCGAATTTTCAACAGGGATAAACTCTTTGCTGGCGACGGGAGCAAATTGAGGCGATTCACTGAGACGTTGGGTCAAGCGTTCCTTTTGTTCCCGGATAAGCGAATCACGCAGGGCGACCTGGGAATCGAGGAATTGGAGACGGATGTTTCCGGCAGCGGTGCGGAGCTTGAGGAGCGGGCCACCGCCATTCAGAACAGTTGCGGCGTGAAGCGGGCCGCCATTGCGATTTGGGGGAGGATCGAATGTCAAGCGGAGCGCGGGGTCGGCTTCGATGTGGCGCGCACCACCCGATTCGACGGAAGCTTCGATATTCGCCGCGAGATTGCGGGGCAGGAAAACGACAATGTCTCCATCGCCTGAAGAAAGCTGAGAGGCACCCGCAAGGTGGACGGCGCCGTTCTCCGTCGGGGAATCCGGATTGATCCATGCGGTTATGGTGCCGCCCGCAGTGGCCGCACGCACCGCACCGGCAACACGCGTCAGGCAGATGCTCCCGGCGCTCGATTCCACTTCCATCGGGCCGGAAACATACATCACGCGGATGCCACCGCCACCGGTCTGAGCGCGGACCGAGCCGCGCACTTCGCCGAAATCGATCTGTCCGCCGCCCGTTCGGACAATGACCACGCTGCCCGCTTTCCCGACGGTGATGTTGCCGCCGTCCGTATCAAGTTCGGCGCGTCCGCCGATCTGGCCGGCGCGAATGTGGCCGCCGCCGCTGCGCAACACCGCATCACCGGCAACATTTCCGGCATTGATGTGGCCCCCGGCAGTGAAGGCGTTCAAATCGCCCGCGACATCAAGAACCTGAATGTGGCCGCCTTGCGTTTCCAGCTTTGCGACGGAGCGGCCAGAAACGAATCCCCGCATTCCCCCGAAGCCGATCTTTCCCGTGCGGATGTTGCCGCCTTGCGTGAGGAGAGCCGCTGTGCCGCCGACGTCCAGAGTTTCGATGTCCCCGGCAAGGGTATTGACCTCAACGCTGTAACCGGGGGGTACGGCGACTTCAAACTGCACCCAGAATTGAGCGCTGGAAGCGTGGTGGGAAGTTTGTGGCGGAAGTGAGCCATTAATTTCGACGCCAGATGGCGTGGCTTTGGCGATAAGCGAATAGTGATCCAACAACTGCTGGGCGAGCGGAGCACGGGCGTCGGTTTCGAGATGCACGGTATAGCGGACGACTGGGGCGGCGCCAGGTTCGAGGGACAAAACTTTTACAGAACCAAGATCGGCGGTGACGCGGAGGGTAAGGCCGTCCCGTGTCTGCAAAACGCCGGTGCGATCCGCGGAGATGCGCGGAGAAGGAGGATTTGCGGGAGCAAGACGTTCGATCGCTTCATTCTCGGAAGTTTCCGCGCCGAGAACAAACGGCGCGCACAGCCCGGCAGCCAGAAGTGAAGCGAGCAAACCACTGGAGTGAGCGAATGCGGCGTGGCGGAAAAACCGGAAAGTGAGAGGAGCGGTCATCGGGCAAAGGAAACTTTCTTACGCAGCAACGAGTTATTGCAGCTCGCGGGGTCCGATCTGCCGCAAAGCGGCCGCGCTGCGCAAGCGAACATAACGATTCGGATCGTGCCGCTGCAAATCCTCGAGCGTTTGGATAACGCGTGCCACCGAAGGATCGGGAGGAATGGAGTCCTCTCCCGGCGCGGGAGCAACTTCCTGTGTAGCGTCTGATCTGTTTTCCAAAGTGCGGACGAGGAGATTCACGGCTTCAACGCGCACGCCAGGATTGGAATCATGATCCAACGCCTCAAGCAAAGTCTCTCGCACAGATTGATCGGAGGTGGAATCGCGGAGGGATTCAATCGCCTTCATGCGCACAGCGGGGTTGTGATCATTGCGAACGGCGGCGAGCATGGCGCGGCGCACCTCGGAATCGTTGGTACGCGACTTCAGAGCATCCAGGCAATCGAGGCGCACGCCGGGATCGAACCGCTGGCCATTCTCGACGACATAGGTAAGAACACGGCGCACATCGGTGTCATCAAGATTTCCGGAGAGGACCACAGGTTGTTCGGCGAGGAGCTGCAGCTGGACGGTGCCGGCGGCGGCATCCTGCGAAGGGGAGAAGTTGATACCAGCAATGGACATCTTGGAAAGCTGATCGTCGGTAAGCCGCGGCCTGGCAAGAATGTTGACGGCTTGGCCGGCGGAGTAGCCTGGGTTGCGGGAAGCGAGCCATTGCAAACCCTGGGCACCGACAAGAACGCCCAACAGAATCAGCGCAGCTGCACTCCAAACGGGACGCAATGCCATCCAGCGGCGCAGCCAGCCAAACGGAACCCAGTGCTCGCGGACCGGCGGGGCGGAAAGATCGTCCAGCAATTCAGCAAGCTCGCTGCGGCATTGCGAGAGCAAAATGCCCGAAGGATCAAACTCCTCGGCGGGTTGCAAAGCGTCGGCAAACGCAGCATTCAGCGCTTTCTCTTCGGCGAGCTGCGCGGCACAAGAGGAGCAAGCGGCCAAGTGCGATTCGATAGCGGACCGTTCCTCAACATCGACCTCGTCGCAGGCATAGAACACAAGAAGGGATGCGACATCCGCGCAGCGCGCGGTTTTTCCGAAAGCGTTCATCGCAAGCCCTCCAACTGGCTGCGCAGCTTGCGGGTAGCGCGGAAGAGAGAATTCTTCACCGTCTCTTCCGTAGTGCCGAGAGCGTCGCCGATGGCGCGGAGCTTGAGTCCTTGATAGTGCTTCATTTCGAAAACAATCCTCTCGCGCGGTGAGAGTCGGTCCATGGCTATGGCCAGCCGCGCTTGAATTTCTTTGCCCAAGAGGCGGCGTTCGGGATCGAGCGTGGGCCGATGCTCACGCTGGCGCTCGAAGAAATCGGTGATACCTTCCTCATGATGAGCTCCGCCGGTCTCCGGGGCTTGATCTTCGGGCCGCGCCTGCCGACGGCGCAATTGGTCGAGGCAAACGTTGGTGACAATGCGGTAGAGCCAAGTGTAAAAGCTGCACTCGAAGCGAAAGCGATGGAGATTGCGGTAAACCTTAAGGAAAGCTTCCTGATAAACATCGCGGGCATCCTCGGGACGCTTCATCAGGTTGAGCGCCAGGCGGAGGACATCGCGGTCATAACGACGAACGAGTTCCTCAAACGCGGCACGGCTGCCCGTTTGCGCCTCAACTACAAGGGCTCGCTCGTTAAGGTGGGGCAAAGAAGTCACCGCAGGCAAGGCGGCTTGGGAATGGCCCGCGCGGCCTGCTCCATCGGCAAACGCCAACGCCCATCTAGGAAGCGGCATTCTTCGCTTTTCCTTCGTGCGTTCTGGTATTGCCGCATATACAACAACACTTTAGCGGCTAAAGTTCTATTTCAGGTTAACACAAAATGAACGCGCGACCACCCAAATTGGACGTACTCCAACCTTGCGGGTGAGCAGCCACTTCCTCGATTTATGACGTGGAAGAGGTCTATTTTGTTTCGCCTAGATGATGACAGTGCAGTTCTAAAGAGCAGACAGGCTCCGACTTTGCGCTTTCTAAGCGGGGGCTGAAGCTCGCATTCGCCAGGCCGCAAGGGGCCATGCCAGCAGCAGGACAAGTGCCAGAAGAACGAGGTAACCATTAACGCGGTAAGACGCCTCCGGCTGCTGCAGAAGAGGGAGAGCGCCGCTCAGCAGGGAAGTTCCAACAACCATGAGGAAGCAGCCGAAGAGGTTGAACCGCATAATCCGGCGCACGCCGAAAACAATGACAACAAGCGTGACCACTCGCACGAGAAACTGTCTCGCAAGATCCACCGGGCTGGTCCAGTCACTCCCCACAAGGGCCAGTGCTCCCAGGAGAAAGAGGGAGAAACGCAGCCAGCGCGGGCGAACTTCGGCGGCGATGAATCCGGCAAGGACCGCGACAATTCCAATTTGCAAGAATCCCCGGAGCAGACTTCCGCCAAGAATCGCGCCGCCTGGGGAGATCGCGTCGAAATTAGCGCCAAACGAAGCGTCAACCGCGCGGTGAAGCATGGGCCAGTGCGCGAAGTACGCTCCGCTGAGGTGGTTGAGTCCCAGGAGCGCGGCTCCCCCTCCGAGACCGATCCACAGCGCGTCGCGATAATAATCCGCTGGCATGCCAAACCAAGTGGGAAGGCGCTCTTCTCCAAAAGCCCGCGAGGCGAAGTACCATGCCAAACCGAAAAGAAGCGAGAGGCCTCCGAAAACCGTAAGGCTATAAAGGACCACGGAAACAGCGATTAACCCCCAATAGAGTCGCAAGGGAACGGCGGTTGTGTATTGTTGCAGGATGTTGGCCAGACCGCTGCCGAGCCCCAGGCTCAAAAGAAAACTGAAGAGTCCGAGCAGCGCCCATTTCGAGAAGCGTTTCCACGGAACGGCCGCGGCCGTATGCGCGAACAGAGCCTTGACATAGACAACGAGAATAACGAGCCCGAGGGAAATATACACGGTGAAGGGAAAGTACCGATAGATCGTATGCGAAAGGGATTCTTCCTCCTGCTTGCGACGCCAGCCATCGGGAATTTTGACAAAGGTACGATAATTCGCGATCTCATCCCCTTGGACGGAAATTTCGACGCGGGCAAACGCATGGTCAGCGGAGTCCGAGGAAGCGCCGGAGGCCGAATCGAGCGGGACATTTTGCTGCCAGACCAGCGAGTGATCTATTCGATGCGGAAGTTTGTTGGAGTTTGCATCGACAAGAGTCCACTGGGAGAGATCGATTTTCTTTTCTTCACGGAGATAGCGTTCCGCGCGAGCCATGGCTTCTTCTTTTGCGAGCGAGTGGCCTAGAGCTGATTCCGCGAGGACGTGATGAAAGGAATGAAGCGAGCCGTCTGGCTTGAGGACCACGGAGTATTCTTCGGGCTGGCTGTCACGGAAGAAGCGCGTTAGCCAGAGCGCTCCGGGCACTTGGGTGGCGTAGATTTTGTTGAGTTCGTCCACACCGATGCGCCGGCGAAGAAACTCGTTCACGAACGGATCGGACGTGTTTACCAGGAGTGTGCTGCGGCGAAAAGACGACGGATCCAGGCCGTGCTTGCGAAGAATCTCATCGGCGCGAGCCTGCGCCGACTTTGCGCTGATGGAAAGTTTCAAGTAATCCCCTATCGCCGGCTGCTTCACTTTCCAGGTAAGCGCAGCACCGGCGATCAGGCAAACGACAAGGAATCCGATGGTGCCAATGGTAAGCGCATCATAGCGGCGCGCAGAAACTGAAGTATCGGCGGCGGACGGAGCTCCCTCAAGTGACAGGTCGGAAATCGGTTCGGCGCGATTGAGCAAATCTTCGCTGTTTTCGAAACCTCCGCGTCGCAAATAGGAAATTCCGGAGTATGCCAGGGGAAAGAATGCAGCCGCACCCACGATCACCCCGGATACTTGGAAGTAAAAACTGTTTGAGCGAAGCAAAAACAGACCCACGAGCGACGCATCCACGGTGTAGTGCCAGATGAGGGTTGTGAGAATGCCCCAGCGCAGCATGACAATTCCGGCGACGATTCCGATGATGCCGATCTCGATGCCGCGCACATAGGCAGGCTCCTGCGGGTAATTGCTATGTAGGAAGCTCCAAAGGAAGGCGGGCACGATGATGGCCACCCAGCGCGAGCGGGTGAGGCGCGTAATCAGGGGGATGGCAAATAGACGGAAGGTGAATTCCTCGCTTGTGGAAGCGAGCAGGCCGATGCCAGCCCCCGCAATCCACGGAAAATCCGTCCCCACGGAGTTTTCATAGTTGAGTTCCTGGGGAGCCCAAGCGCCGTAATGCGCCGCAATCATATAGAAGCAGACCAGGTAACCAATGTGGGCCGCGGCCATCGACAGCCCGACGATGGCGGAAGAGAAAAACTCCTTCGAGCGCAGCGCGCGAAGCGAGAGAACTTTTCCCAATCGCAGGCGGTCCGGCTGCGAAACGCGATACAGAGGTTCCCCCGCAGGCAAAACCAGCACCACCATGAGAGCCGAGCCCAGGCCAAAGAGAAGAGCGTTCACGAACTGTTTGAAAACGAAGCTGCCATACGGGGAATTTGTGTCGTACTCCATGCGGGAAAGAGGCCACTCGTTGAGCTGCATGAAAAAAAGCACCAGCGCGACGACCGCGCCCAGCTTTAAGGCGGCGCCCCAGCCGGTTTGCCCACGGCGCGCGAGGGAGATTCCCAGCCAGGTGGCGACAGCTATCAGCAAAATGTAAGGAACGATGAAAGCAGCCGCCAGAGTGTCATTGCCGGAGCGGAGGCGCTTGTAATGGCGCTCCCATTCTTCAGGGACGCGGAGAAATTCCTGTGAGCCGCCAATCCGATCACCCTGAAGCGAGACTCTCAGGCGGTAGGAGGCGTCCTTGGCGCGAAAGCCATGCTTCTCCCAGGTGAAAGACCAATCGAGACGTTTGGGCGCCTTTTTGGAGTTGACTTCTTCCTGCAAAAAATCCCAGGCGGTCAGATCGGCGCCAAGTTTGCCGGCGACGAAGTTTTGCGCCGTAGCCTGCGCAGCAGCGCGATCGGGCATTGCACCGGCGCGAGATTCCTCGACTTTGTGGGTGTAACCTGCAATTTCGCCGGCAGGGGTGACGTGCACGTGAAACTCTTCCTCCTGCTGCGGCTTGAAGAAGCGGACGTCCCAATACCAGATGTGGAGGGTGGAAGACATCAACTGATTGGCCCGTTGGAGGCCAAGTTCACGTTCGAGGTAAGTCTTGGCGTTGTCGTCTACAGCGAAGATGATGGCCGACTCGTAGCCGCTGACATTTTCACCCAGTCCGTTAGTGAATTTCTGCGCTCGCTGGAGAGCTTCATCGCGGGAGACACTGAAATTGACGGAGGCTTCCGGGAAGGCCTGAAAAAAATAGTGGCGGGCGAAGAACACGCCCGCGATGCCAAACAACACCCAAATCAACAGGGTACGCTTATCGGAACCCGTGAGACGCTCTCCGGACACTGGAGCCTCCTCGTTTTATGGAGCCGCGGAGCGAGCAGGGCACGCGGTTAGTTCGACACCACTCTATCGATACGTGCAGGATGGGCGCAAGTTTCACATTTTCAATGTGTTCTGCGAGAGACATCGTCGGCTCTCATTGCGGGTAATGATATAAAGAAAGAGGCCTGGCTGCTCTGTGGAGAGGCGTGCCGCCTGGCCGATGAGGAGTCTCTGTTGGCGATCGCGCTGAACCTCAGCACCGAAGTGCGGATGATCAAGGGCGTTGGCCCACAACGCGCCGAGTTGCTCGCAAAGCGCGGAATTTACACGCTGGAAGACTTGCTGACCTATTTGCCTTTCCGGTACGAAGACCGCATCCATTTCTCGAAAATTCAGGACATTCAGCCGAACGGCATCTATACAATCCGCGCGCGCGTGATGAGCGGGCAGGCCATCCGCAGCATGCGCGGCCGGGACGCGATCTATCATCTGCTTGTTCAGGACGAGAGCGGTTCGCTGCCATGCAAGTTTTTTCATGGGGGCTATCTGCAGGACCGCTTGAAACCCGGGCAACTGCTGATTCTTCATGGCAAGGCGGAAATCGACAAGTTGCGTCCCGCGCGGCTGGAGATGGTGAATCCGCAGCTCGAGGTGCTGCGCAGCGAGGAAATGGATTCGACCGAGGTCGGACGGATCGTCCCGATTTACGAGGCTATCGGCACCTTTGGATCGCGCGCCATTCGCCGCGCGATGTACGCCGCCGTGCAACTGCTCGACCCGAACATGCCGGACTTGCTGCCGCAGGAGCTGCGAACCAAGCTGGGCTATCCTTCGCGGCAAGAAGCGATTGTCCACACGCATTTTCCGCCGTCGGGGCAATCTCTCGAAGCGCTGAACACGTTTCGTTCGCCGGCCCAGCAGCGGCTGATTTTCGAGGAATTTTTTCTGTTTCAGCTCAGCCTAGCGCTAGAGCGCCGGGCGACTCGCAAAGAGAACGCTATTGCCTTTCGCGTGCGGGAAGATAACGTTCGCGAAGCTTTGAAGCGCATTCTGCCGTTCAAGCCGACAGCGGCGCAGAAACGCGTGCTTGCGGAGATTGCCGCGGATCTCGAAAAGCCGGCTCCCATGAACCGCTTGTTGCAGGGCGACGTTGGCAGCGGCAAGACCATCGTCGCGCTGCAAGCAGCGGTGATTGCCATTGAAAACGGTTGCCAGGCCGCGTTAATGGCGCCGACGGAGATTCTTGCGGTGCAACACTTTCTATCGGCGAGGCGCATTCTGGCGCCCGGAGGAGACCGGGTGGAGCTGCTGATCAGCGGACTGAAGTTTGCTGAAAAAACGGCGGCGCTCGAGCGCATACGTTCGGGCGAGTCGCAGCTGGTTATCGGGACGCACGCCTTGATTGAGGAGAAGGTGGAATTCGCTCGACTGGGGTTTGTGGCCATTGATGAACAGCACCGCTTCGGCGTCCTGCAGCGCAAGAGGTTGATGGACAAAGCGGCTTCGCACGGACACGCCCCTCACGTTCTCGTGCTCACGGCGACACCCATTCCGCGCACGCTGTCGCTCACTTTGTATGGCGACCTGGACGTTTCGGTTATCGATGAGCTGCCTCCGGGACGCACTCCGATCGTGACGCGCATAACTACCGAGCCGCATCTCCCGGGCGTGTGGGATTTTCTCCGGCGGGAGGTCAAAGCGGGACATCAAGCATATGTCGTTTACCCGGTGATCGAGGAATCAAAGCTCGAGTTGAAGGCGGCGATGGAAGAGTATGCGCGGTTGTCGAAGGAAGTGTTTCCGAAGCTAGAGCTCGGACTTCTGCACGGGCGCCTTTCGAGCGAGGAAAAGGAAGACGCCATGCAACGCTTCCGGAAGAACGAGATACAGATTCTAGTTGCGACCACCGTAGTGGAAGTGGGCGTGGACGTGCCGAACGCAACGGTGATGGTGATCGAACATGCCGAGCGCTTTGGCCTGTCCCAGCTTCACCAGCTTCGCGGACGGATCGGGCGTGGAGCGGAGAAATCGCACTGCATCCTGGTCGCGCCCACGCGTTTGACCGAGGAAGCGCGCGCAAGGCTGGAAACCATGGTGCGCACTGCCAATGGATTTGAAATTGCCGAAACGGACCTTCAGCTTCGCGGCCCCGGCGAATTTTTTGGCACGCGGCAATCCGGCGACCTGGGATTCCATGTTGCGAGTCCCTTGCGCGACCGGGAACTGCTGGAGCTGGCGCGCCGCGAGGCTTTTACCCTGGCGGATGATCCTGCCCGGGAGCCCGTGCTCCAGAACATTCTTCGCTCGCTCCCGGCGCAGTGGCAGCGCAGGTATCACCTCGCCCGCGTCGGCTGACAAACTAATGTGATTTCATTTGTGCGGCGCTGTTAGCAAAAGCGAACTGACCCAGAGCTTGCGCCATTAATTAAGGTCTAATCAAGGACCCGCCCCCGAACAGGTTATAACCCACCAAGAGCAGACTTTCAGTATCCTCGTGATTACAGCGTCCTTGATAAGTCTCAAAACTTGAGAAGAGAACGGTTTTCGCGCACAGCAACAAGGCACAGTTTCATGGCTGGTGCTGTGATTCCACCATCGACCGCGAATGCTCTCCTCGGATCCGGAGAGGGTCAGTGGATGTGTAGTCCGGTTATCAGGCAGCGACCGCTGGCCGCCACTCGGATTTGGAGAAGCATTCCCCCCCCGACTACCTTAAACATGGTCATTGCCGGGGTTCTTTGTTCCTTGACTAAGGACCGAGAACTAACAATTAATAACTCCACTCATGCGCGTCATTGCCGGAACTTACCGCAGCCGCATCTTGAAAAGCCTGAAGGGCCTCGCGCTTCGCCCCACGAGCGACCGCCTGCGCGAGACACTTTTCAACGTGCTGGGGCCAGGTATGAGTGGGGCGCGGTTCCTCGATGTTTTTGCTGGGACGGGCGCTGTCGGCATCGAAGCGGTCAGCCGCGGAGCTTCCGAGGTGGTGTTCATCGAAAATCATCCGCCGGCAGCCGCGTTGATCCGAAAGAACCTGGATTCGCTTGGAGTGCGCGCCGGAGCCACAGTGCTCGCCGTGGATGCCCTGCGGGGCCTGGAGACGCTGGCAGCCGGCCGAAAAGGCGGAGGGTGCCTCTTCGATTTTGTCTTTCTTGATCCTCCCTACGCGGCGACGGAAGAATATACGCGCGTATTGCGATTTTTGGGAGCAGCTTCGTTCCTGGCCCCGGGCAGCATTGTGATGGCCGAGCATCGCCACAATTTCGAACTGCCCGCTCGCGCCGGCGCGCTCGTCCGTTATCGCGTCCTGAAACAAGGTGACGCCGCGCTCAGCTTCTATCGCCGGCGCACTGGCGAGCTGACAGAGCCGGATCGCACCAAGTAAACCTCACGGCGATTTCATTCGTCTATCTATCTTTATAGCTGGCTTTCTTTGATCAGCTTTGACCTGTCATCGCCCGATCTCTTTCATTCCGGCTAACGGGCACGGCACGGTATAATCGGACGGATCATGTCGTTGGATGGCCTCATGGGTGCGTTCGACCTGTTGGGACAGGCGGAGAAGCCTGCTGCTTCCGTGCGTTTGGCCGGTGAGCAGGAGCCCCAGCTCGAAGTTGCCTGGGGCGGCTTTCACCAGAGCCTCGGAAGCAGTCTCAGGGCTCTTCTCGCGGATCCATGGGCGCCTGGAAAGTTTTTGGGAGGAGACTACTTCAAAGATTGCTGGATCGAGCGGCGTATTCCCCGGCGGGCCGTTATGGCGGCAGCACTCTGGCACCTGGCCTTCCTAATCTTGCCATTTCCACAGCTCTCCGCGGGACGCAGGAACCCGGCATTTGAGAACACCGAGCTAACCTGGTCCGGGCCGATCGATGATTTGCCGCAGCTGGAGATCCACCGCGCAAACACGCGACCCAGCCGCCCTGTCGAGCCAAAGGATCCTCCCGTGACCGAGGGTGTGGACGCCTTTCATCCCCGGCAGCGCATCTTCACCGATCCCGTCCATCCCACTCACCCGCGCCAGACGTTGATCAACCCGGCTTCCTCGCCCGAGCCGCCCAGGTTTCTTCCGAACTTGCCAAATATGGTGCAGTTGGCCCAGACAGCCGCTCCGGCGCGTCCGCGCTTGCAGATCAGCGAAGAAACGCTAAAAAAATTACGCCCCCGGGAACGCAAAGTGGCAGAAATTACCTCGGCCCCGACGCCGGATATTCCAAATGCCGAGCAGCGCCTCGCGGAAATCAGTCTGGCTCTTCGGCAGACTGGCCCTGCGCGGCCGAAGGTGGAGTTGAATACCGGGTCCGCGCCGCGCGTTATTCAGCGTGCAGAAGATTCCGAGGCTGCATCGGCGCCCGATACGGGCATGGTCCAGTCTAGCCTGGTAAACGGTGATGCGAGGACGCTGATTGCGCTGTCCGCAACTCCGGCGCCGCCTGCCGTCCCGGTTTCACTTCCCCAAGGAAATCTCGCCGCTCGCGTTTCTATCTCTCCTGAAGGAAAAACTGCCGGCGCGCCCGCCACAAAGGAAAGCACAGGGAGCGCGGGAAATAGTTCCATCGGCGTGAGCATCAGCGGAGGGAGTCCACGAGGGAAAGATGGCGTCTCCGGTTTGGGAACGGGCACGGCAACGATTAAGGTGCCGGCACCACGCTTGCTGGTGTCAAAGCCGGAAGCCGACTCCGGGAATGACGAGCCCCCGGAAAGGACCGGACCGCCCAATTTTGCAGACCTACCGGCGGGAGTGAAACCCGAACAGGTTTTTGCATCGAAGCGCGTCTACACCATGAACGTGAATATGCCGAATCTGAACAGCTCGACGGGAAGCTGGATTCTGAACTTTTCGGAGCTGCGCACAAACCCGGATGCGCCGCGCGTGGTTTCCGGCGAGCTGTCAGGTCCCGCCGCGTTGAGCAAGATCGACCCCAAGTATCCACCCACGCTGATTAAGGAACATGTGGAGGGCGAGGTCATCCTTTACGCCATCATTCGCGGCGACGGTTCCGTGGATAGCATCCAGCTAGTGCGCGGTATTGACGAGCAGCTCGATGCCAACGCAGTGAAAGCGCTGAGCCAGTGGAAATTCCGCCCTGCCGCCAGGCGGGGTGTGCCGGTTGACCTCGAAGTGATTGTGCACATTCCGTTCTACGCCCCGGCGGAACGATAAGAAAAGTACACGACGAGGAAATTCAGGTACGGCCTTCGGCAAGTTTTATGAGTGTGTACAGCGCGTGGTTAAGGGGCGCGGGGACGCCGAGCTCCGCGGAGCGGCGGGCGATATAACCGTTCAAGGAATCAATCTCCGTGAGCTTGCCGCGATTCAGGTCCTGCGCCGTCGAGGAAAGCGCTCCGGCCATCTGCGTGGCAATCTTTAGCGCGCCAGCAAGAGCGGCGGAGAATTCTTCCAGGCCGGGCAATTGAATGTTCGCGGCATGGGCGACGGTCAGCAGCTCTTTCACAACGTTTTCGACGACCTTTCGGGCATCCTCACTGGCCGCGATCTGACCGTACTTGGCCTTGCCAAGTGCCGAGACGGCATTCAGAGCGCAATTCCAGGTCAGCTTGGTCCAGAGCTCGCCTACTATGTTTTCCGAAATGCGGCAGGGCACGTGAGCGCGTTCGAAGAGGGTGGCGAGGCGCTCGGTTTTCGCGCTGCGAGGGCCGACTACAAGGTCTCCTCTGCCAACGTGTTTTACCCGGCCTGGCTCGGGGACCGACGCGGCCACATAGACGACAGCGGGAAGCGCCTCAATGCCGGCGGCCGCGCGTATCTGCTCCACGTTATCCACGCCGTTCTGTAAGCTGACAACCAGCGCGTGTGGCGCCAGTAGCGGAGCGATGGCGCGCGCGGTCGCAGCATTATCCGTGGTTTTCACGCAAGAGAGAACAATTTCCGCATCGCGAATGGAGCTTATGTCCGTTGTTGCTTCGACCCGCACAACCTCTTGAAATTGCAGCGTGTCCAGGAAGAGTCCGTTTTTCTTCACCGCTTCCACAAACGCCGGGCGCCCGACCATTACAACAGGCGCACCCGCCCGCGCCAGCATTCCGCCGAAGTAACCCCCGACAGCGCCAGCTCCAACCACCGCGACCTTGGGCCAAGCGTCTTGCGGCATCAGGTGGTAACCACCGAAATCAACCGGTCGATATCGCGCTCAGAGTTATAGAGGTGTGGCGAAACTCGAATATTCCCTTCGCGCAGGCTTACGATGACGTTTTCTTTGCGAAGGCGCTCATACAACGCAGTGGTCTTCTCCGCACTGCGCGCTCTAAAGCAACCGTACGGCCCGCGCTGAGACGCATCCGTCGGACTGGCGGGGACACAACGATCCTTCGGCAGCCGCTCGTACATGAACTCGATCAGTTTGCGGTTGTGCGCTGCCACTAACTCAGGTCCCATGCGCGCCACAAAATCAACTGAGGCGTCCATGGCCGCCAGGTTGAGATTGAAATAACTGGCCCATTCCGGGGAATCCCACCGCATTGCGCTCGGCGCCGGCCTAGGATCGTCGAAGGACAAGGAAGCGAAATTATCAGAACCTGCCACGGCCATCCAATGGAAAGGGCCCGGACGGACGATCGAGAGGTGCTCGCGCTTTACCCAGAAAAATCCCGTGCCGAACGGCCCAAGCAGCCACTTGTAGCCGGCGCTCACCAGAAAATCTGCCCCAAGCTGCGTGACGTCGGTCGGAAACGCACCGCAGCACTGGCTGACGTCCAGCAGCAACAGCGCCCCTTGCGCGTGACAAGCTGCCGCAACCCGCTTGGCATCCAACAGCGAGCTGTCGTCGAAACGCACCAGACTCACCGAGACTAGCCGGGTCCGCGGCGTCATCGCTCCAATTAGGTCGTCTGCCGTGATGAACCGTTCGCTAGGCGAAACAATTTTGAGCTTTAGCCCTTCGCGTTCTTCCATCGGTTTCCACGCCGTGTACTGAATCGGAAACTCAGTTTTGGCAGTGACGATCTCGTCGCCCGGTTTCCACGTCAAGCCATACGCAACCGCCGCCAAACCCGCACTCGCGCCACTCGTGAGTGCGACCTCTTCGGGTTTCCCGCCGATCAGGCTTGCGATGGACGCCCGAATTCGGTTTGGCACGTCGAAGAAAGTGGAGTCCGGTTTGTGATGCGGATATTTCTTCGCCTCGAGCGCAGCTTGCACCGCACGGATGGAAACACGCGGCATGGGCGACTGGCCCGACACGTTGAGGTAGGTCGCGTCTTCGAATTCAAACCACTCTTGCCGCCAATCGGTGGGTGCGGAGGTCGTCGCCGTCACCATGATTTCACCTCGGGAAGATGCGCAAATATCTAGGTTCGCGGAGGCCGAGACGGATGCAACATCCAATTTGGAGCCGGCGGACGGGCTAAAAGTGGCCGCGCAACTCGCGAAAAGCCGGCAGGATGACAAGCTTTCCGGAGCCTGCCAGTACCGGTTCGTGTTCCAGTTGCCAGGTGTGTTCGTGCGGAATGTAGACGGCATTCAGGCCGAGCTTGAGCGCGGGATTGATGTCGCTGCGCGGGCTGTTGCCAATCATCCAGCCTTGCGATTTCACAATCTTGTATTTGTGGATCAGGCCGCCGTAGGTCTCATGGTCTTTTTCGTGCACGATTTCGATGAACTCGAAAAATCCCTGCAAGCCGGAGCGCTCGACCTTCGCAGCCTGTTCGGCGGGCTCGCCCTTCGTGAAGAGAATGAGGCGGTGCCGTTCCGTCAGGTAGGCCAGCGTTTCGGGCACGCCATCCAGAATTTTTGGCGGCGTGCGTTCCAGCTCGACGACGCGCTGGTGGATCAGCGCGAGCGTTTCCCTTTTGGCCATCTGGTCCGCCAGTTTGAGGTAGGTCTCTTCCAATGAGCGGCCAAAGCTGCGAACTCCGTAGCCGTACTGCCGGATGTTCTTGCGCTCCGTTTCATTCAGGATGTGGCGGATATAGGCGCGGGTGTAGCCGGAGGATTCAACCAGGCTGATGAAGTCTTCGATCAGTTTTTCGAAGAAGACGTTGTTCTCCCAAAGCGTGTCGTCCGCGTCGATCAAAAGTGTGTGGCGTCGCATAATGATCAGTGTGCGGCGCTCCTTTGCACCGCGTGTTCGACTTAGACGTTAATCTAACAGCCGAAGGGTGTCTTTGGCGATGGCCGCGGCCGCTTCAGGACGTCCCATCTTGCTGGCGGCTTGCCGCATCCGTTCGAGGCGCGGCGGATCATTCAGTAGTCCGGCAATCTTCCAGGCGGCTGCGGGCAGGTTGTTGCAGCGGATCGCGGCGCCGGCTTCCAGCAAGTGGTCAGCGTTGCGTTCTTCTTGTCCGGGAATCGGCTCGATCAGCGCCATCGGCAGAGCCCGGGTGAGAGCTTCCGAAGTGGTCAATCCACCGGCCTTTCCGATAAGCAAATCCGCGGCAGCCATGTATTGATCCATTTCTGATATAAACCCCACCGGGAAGAGTCTGGCGGCCCCTCCCGGCAAACTGCCGGCCCCGCGGGCGATTTCCGCCAGCCGCTTCTGTACTTTTTCGGCTTTTCCCGCAATGGCCACGATCTGCCAGGGTTCTTGCAAGGCCAACAAATCGCGGACCAGTTGCTCCACCGGGCCGATGCCGTAGCCGCCCGCCGAAATGAGGATCATTGACGCAGTGGGATCCAAGCCAAGATGGTTCCGCGCGGTCAGCTTGTCCAGTTTTACGGCGAACAAGGGATCGACAGGAATCCCTGTGACGCGAATTATTTCGCGTGAAACTCCAATGCGCGCCAGATATTCGGCCGCTTCTTCGATCGCCACGTAATAGCGGTCGACCGTTCGGCAGAGCCACATCGCGTGCACGTCATAGTCGGTGACGACGATGGCATGGCGGGCCTTCAGCTTACGCTTGGCGATGAGCCAGGCGATGATTTCGGCGGGAAGAAAGTGCGTCGCCACGCAGAGATCAGGTTGCGCGCGCTTGAGCATGCGAATCATCGGCTGGGTGTTCAGCCGGTCCATCGCCACGCGCCGCCGCAAATGCTGCCAGGGCCGGTCGGTCCTGTCGTAGAGCACGCCCATGAGTTCGGGGGCGCGGCGCACCATCGAGATATAGGCCTGGTCGTAGATACGCTGGAAAAGCCTGCTGACGTACTGGATCACATCGATGTGTTCGACCTGGCAGTCTCCTCTCGCCAGAAAAGCTTTTTCGAGAGCCTGCGCCGCTCGGACGTGGCCGGCGCCGGAAGATGCGGATAGGAGTAAGACGCGGGGTTTGGATTTCATGCCGAGAATTAGGCCTTCATGCGGCTTTTTTCAAGAGGCCTTACGATGCCCGGCAGCAATTTTTTCCAGGATGCCGCGGGCAACTTTTTGCAGCTCGCCAAAGCGAGTGAGGTAATCCTGAAAATCGTGGTTGAGGACCTGCGCGTCTTGCGGCCCCAGCTGGGTGCGCAAGATCATATCGCGCAGTTTGACAGGATGTGGCAGCAGCGCGTCTTCCTGGAGTTCGTCAAGCGCGGTTTTGGCGTCGTAGTGATACATCGATTCCCCCCAACGGAAAAATACGGCATTCGCATTGTACTCGCGCAGGAAACAGCAAGCGAGCCTTGTAGAGGCCGGGATCGGCGAGGAAAACTAGGCCGCTGAGGCCGCCACGGGAAGAAATTCGTAGCGCTCGATTTTTGCCGCGACGCCTCTTTGACCATTCAGGTTCGAATCCACGCGCACGATTCTGCCGCGGCAGCGGATGTCAACGCCGCCTGGTTGCGTTACCTGCTGAGGCAAGGTGAGAACAAAATCGATTTCGCTGTTGAGTTCGAAATTGGCATCGGCGAGAAAATAGAGTCCACGGTAACTGACGTCGCGCGTCTGTGTTTGCAACTCGGAACCCTTGGCCTCGAATGGAAGAACGCGCAACGGTAGGGTCATTGTAAATCGCCGCGCTTCGCGGCGCTCTGCTCCGTCGCTCATCGTACCCCCGGCTGGCTGGAATCTGAGAAAGCTAACATTGGAGCGGACAAACTGCAAAGGGAAAATCAAGAAATTTTGTCCTAGTACGAGGTGTTGGCGGTTTGCATAAATTCTTTGCGGTCTGGTACTTACGGCAGTCCGCCCCTCCAGATACACTGATTGTTTCCGATTCGTTCTTGCATGCCTCAATCACACGAGTCGCGCAATTTTTTTCTCGAGGGGCCAATGGGGCGCCTCGAAGCCATTCTTTGGAGTCCTCCAGACAGCAATGTGCCGCCGCTCGCGGCGCTCGTTTGCCATCCCCATCCACTTTTGGGCGGCACCATGCACAACAAAGTTGTGTATCAGGCGGCGAAATCGCTTGATGAGCTGGGTCTCGCCGTGTTGCGCTTTAATTTTCGCGGCGCCGGCGCGAGTGAGGGCAAGCACGACCGCGGTCAAGGTGAACAGGACGACGTCCGCGCGGCGCTCGATTTTCTCGCTGGGCAATTTCCCGGCACTCCCTTATTACTGGCTGGATTTAGCTTTGGGTGCTGGGTGGGGTTGCGTGTAGGTTGCGGAGATAAGCGTGTTACCGAGCTCATCGGCATTGGCACCCCAGTCGACGATTCGGATTTTTCCTATTTGACCGAATGCAACAAGCCAAAGTTGTTCGTGCAGGGTAGCGAGGACCAATTCGGCTCCATCGATAGGCTTGAGGTTCTAGTTGCTTCACTCCCGGGAACAAATCAGGTGCGGGCGGTACAAGGTGCAGATCATTTTCTTACGGGAAAACTCGATAAACTCGGCCTGGCGATCGCAGATTGGCTCACCGACCTTCACCCTCGAATTCTCGGATAATCTGGAGAGCGGGTATTCTCTTCACGCGCCTTCGCCGCGAGAAAAGAGTTTGCTGAATTCGTCGATCGTTGCCGGAGGGACACCGAGCAGCCGGGTATTCGCCCGCACGTGTTCCACGTGAGACATGCCTACCAGAGCGGTAGTGATGCCCGGCGAAGAACGTACGAACTGCAGCGCGCGCTCCGCGTCAGTCTCAAGTCCCAGCGCCTGACCTACGAATGCAGGGAGATTGCGGGCGACTTGTCCCTGAAGAAGAGAAGCGCTGGCGATGAGTGTGATGCCCAGCTCGCTGGCTGCTTCCATGATAGTGCGTTCGCGTCCGTCCAAAGATTGATTTCCAAGTGTCAAGGCCTCGGTCATGCCCAGATTAAAGGGGAGCTGCACGAAACGAAACTTGTGTTTCTCTCCGGCGACGTCCCGCGCTATTTGCGCGAATTCCGCGAGCTGCATGGTGTCACGCGCGCGAGCCTGCTGACGAAAGCCATTCCATGTGGCCATGCCATAAAATTGGATTTTTCCCGCGACAGCAGCGGACTCAAGCCATTCGAAGGCATCCCGGATGCGTTCGAGAAAATCAGGCCGTGAAATTTCACCCAGCTGCGTCTCCGGATTGTGCAGATAGTAGACATCGACGCAATCCACGCCGAGGTTGTGGAGGCTGCGCCCGAGCTGATTTTCCAGAAAGCGCGGCGTCATGCAGTGACTCCCCGCGACGATGTCTTTGGCGCTGAACACGCCCGGTTGGAGGTATTCCCGGAAAAAATACTCGTTCGGATCGGAGGGCATGGAACCTTCCGGCGTCAGGTAGCCACCCTTCGTGCAGAGAATCAGCTCGTCACGGGCAATGCCCTTAGCGGCGAGTTGTTTGATGGCGGCCCCAATGCTACGTTCGCTCCGTTGGAACCGATAATTGATCGCCGCATCAATGAGATTAATTCCGTTCTCAACGGCGGCGACCACCGCGGCGGTGTAGCTGTCGTCGGTCTTGTCGTCGGGCTGCCCCAGGTACGTGCCGATTCCCAATGACGAAACGACGAGCCCTTGCGTCTCGCGGAAATGTCCTTCAGCGGCACTCCCGCCAAACCTCTTGGCGTAGCGTTTGGTGCTTTCAGCAGTAGCGTGCGATTTCATTAGTGTGAGGCTCGTAGTTTCCCTTGCGGAAAAATGAGTATAGCAAATTGATTATGCACGACCCTTCGTTCAAACGTCTTTTGATTCCGGACACATCGTTGCGGAGCATCTGGTCTCCACCGTCCCACTCCCCGTATGATGAAAATTAGAGAAAATGGGCGGGTCATCTTTATTGTCAACCAGCGAAAGGCGATCAACCGCGCTCGCCGGTGTGTTGGTGCTCGCCTTCGTGGTTTATTGCAACACTTTGTTGAATGGCTTCGTTTACGACGACCACTTCCAGGTTGAACAAAACCCTTACGCGCACAACGTGAAGCACGTGGGTAAGATTTTTACCTCCACGGTCTGGTCCTTTCAAGGAGAGGAAGGGAAAACGAACTACTACCGACCGCTGATGACCTTCGGGTTCCTGATCTGTAACAAAGTTTTCCAATCGTTGCCCTACGGTTTTCACCTCGGCAACGTGCTTTTGAACTGCGTGGTGGTGTGGCTTGTATTTTTAACATGCTCGATGCTGTTCCTTGACGATATCGTCGCGCTGGTTGCGGCTGCGATTTTCGCTCTGCATCCCCTTCACACGGAGGTTGTGGCCTGGGTAGCGGCTGTAACTGAGCTTGAAATGACTGTTTTTTACCTGGGATCGCTTGTTTTCTTTCTGCAACTTGGTTCGGTGCCGGCCAAGAACAGCAAAAAGAGCGCAATGTTTATGTGTGTTTGCTTTGCGCTGGCCTTGCTCTCAAAGGAACAGGCCATGACGCTGGTCCCACTCGCCACAATCTACGAACACTTCTATCGTTCCGACCGGGAGACGAGCAGTTGGAAAACCAAATTCTCCCGCTACGGTGGATTTTGGGTGATTGGAGCTTTGTATTTCGTCTTTCGCGTCACTGTTTTGGGCGGGCTTGCACCCGTGCGCCAGCATGCCGACGTCAGCTGGCCGCAAGCTTTTCTGTCTGCGTTCGCTTTGGTAGGGCAATACGTCGCAAAGCTTTTTTGGCCACATCCTTTGCTGGCGGCCTATGTATTTCGGAAAAGCGTCGCGGTGAGTGATCCGCCGGTTCTTGCGGGCATAAGTGTTGGTGTGCTGGCCGGGGCGCTCTTTATCTATCTTTGGAAACGCGCTCGCAATTATTCCTTCGCCGTTATTTGGATCGCCGTTACGCTCGCTCCGGTTTTGAATGCTCGCTGGATGGCCACCAATGTCTTTGCGGAACGATATCTCTATTTGCCGTCTATGGGATTCTGCGCGTTACTGGCGAGCGGGTTCGTATTCCTATTTCGCAGAGTTACCAGAATGAGGGTTTTGCGCTGGGCATTGACAACGGCCGTAATCATTCTTTTTATCGTTGCGGGAGGCGAGATCGTTGCCCGCAATCGCGTTTGGCGCGACGATTTTACCCTCGTTACCCAGACGCTTGCCGTTGAGCCGCATGCCGCTTATATGAGGGTGGATTTGGGTGTGCTGGAATGGAATTCGCATCGTAAAGCGGAAGCGGAGCGCGATTGGCAGATGGCGCTAGCGGATATGCCCGACAACGCTGTCGCGCTCTCAAATCTCGGCTTGGCGAATTTAGAAAATAAACGCTACAACGAGGCAACGAATTACCTTCAGCAAGCCATTGCATTGCGGCCGCGGTTCGCGGCGCCGCACATCCACCTGGCCGGAATCTATGCCGCCAAAGGCGACCACATCCGTGCCGAAGCGGAATTTCGTCGGGCTGTCGAGATTTATCCCCTAAGCACGGAGGCGCGCAACGCGCTTGGGAAATTTTATTTCGACACGGGGAAGCTTACAGATGCGGAGGTCCAGTACCGAGCGTCGGTCGAGAGCTTGCCGAATCAAGAAGCTTGGGACGGCCTGGGCGACATTTACCTGGGTGAGGGGACACCGGGAAAGGCCGAAGATGCATGGCGCGAGGCACTACGAATATCGACCTACGACACTCACGCCCATGTCTCGCTGGGCAACGTGTACTTTGCGAGCGGCCGGAACGTTGAGGCCGAAAAGGAATACAGGATCGTCCTGGAGTTTGACCCACGGAACGCCGACGCGCTCGGCGCTCTGCGGAAACTTCATCCGGAAGAGTTTCCCGCCGCACTGCATTGACTCAAGCACGCAGCAATACTCGATAGCTGTGAGTTGCAACCGCGTCAGATGGAATCCTGTTTGGCCGAAGGTGATTCAGGCGGCGCAAGCAATCGAGAGCACGAGCGAAGGATGCGCCGGTATGGCCAGTCTTGCGCGCGAAAGAATATCTCGCCCTCGCGCGGATTGCTGTAATACCAGCGGGCCAGGAGCCACAAATTCTCGCCGAGATCATTCGTTATAATTTGTTCGCAAGACGCGCCCCGGTTCTGCTCACCCGGTTTGCTGCCACCTTCGAGATAATCACGGAAAATCTGTTCGGCGGAACGCGGCTGGCTGGCGATCTCCCCGAACCGCAGGAAATACGGCTCCAATAGGCGTCCGCCGCGTACCCCGTATACACCTATTGTCTGCTCCCCCGCGGTGCGTTGCAGGACCACAGCGTTGAGATCCTGGATCCGCCGCGCAAGCTCCGGGCTGCCCCGCAACACTTCCTCCAGCTTTTCGATTTTTTTGTGCAACGTCGCGGCGCGCTCGAAATCGAGTTCCTCGCTGGCGCGCTCACGCTCCTGTTCAAAGGTCGAGCGGAGGGAGCCGCCGCTGGTCTCCAGAAAATGCACCAGCCGCTGCACTTCCACGTCGTACTCTTCCTTGGTGCAGCCAGCGAAACACGGCGCAAGACACATCTTCATTTCGGAATAGATGCAACCGGGGAACGCAGGATCGCGGCGGATCTTGATCTGGCAGCGGCGCACTTTGAAGAAATCCAGGGCGCGCTCGGCAAATGCTTCCGCGGAGCGGCGCGAGGCAAAGGGGCCGTAATAGGCACCGGAAATGGGGACGCCGTTTTCGTCCACTGGCACACGCCGCGTCACGTAACACCGGGGATACGCATTTCGCAGATTCACTTTCAGAACGGCGGGCGGGCGCACTCGCAGCAAATCGCGGTAGCGTCTTGGAAAAATCCGTTTTGCATGGTGGTAGTAGGTGAGGGTCTGTTCGAATGCCGAGCCGGTGACGCGGTAACGCACGCCGCGCGCAAACTCCCGCAGATTCAGCCGCTTGCTTGCGGGATCGGGCACGCTGAGCAGCCGCTGCAGCCGCCGCCTCAAATCCGCTGTTCGAATCAAATAAGGTTCGGCATTCTCTTCTCGCGGTTCGACCAGGCACACCGCCGGGCGCGCAGGGAGGGCCGCAAAAAAATCATCTCCCGAGTCAGGATCAAATGCGACGACGCAGTCCAGTTCCAACACATCGTCAGGATACTACGGGCTGCTTAGGACTTCAGGACCCAGGAAGAAATAACCAGGCGCTGGATTTCGCTCGTGCCTTCGTAAATTTCGGTAATGCGCGCGTCGCGGTAGTTGCGCTCGACCGGATACTCGCGGCTGTAACCATTGCCCCCGTGCACCTGGATCGCTTTGTGGGTAACGCGAGTGGCCATTTCGCTGGCAAAGAGCTTCGCGACAGCTGCGTCCATGCTGAACCGCGCGCCGGTGTCCTGTTTCCAAGCTGCTTTCCTCACCAGAAGGCGCGCCGCGTCGATCTCTGTGGCCATGTCCGCCAGCATGAACTGGATCGCCTGAAATTGCGCGATGGGATGGCCGAAGGCCAGACGCTCTTCTGCGTACTTTGCTGCGGCCTCGAACGCGCCTTGCGCGATTCCCGTGGCCTGTGCGCCGATGCCGATGCGTCCGCCGTCCAGCGTGGAAAGCGCCACCTTGTAGCCTTCGCCCTCGTTGCCGATGCGATTCGTCAGCGGCACTTCGCAATCGGTGAATACCAGTTCGCTGCACGCGGTCGCGCTGATGCCCAGTTTTTTTTCTTCTTTGCCCACCTTGAACCCCGGTGTGCCTTTTTCGACGACCAGGGCGGTGATGCCTTTTTCACCTTTGGCCGGATCGGTATTCACATAAACGATGGCTGCATCGGCGGCGCCGCCATTTGTGATCCACGCCTTTGTGCCGTTGGTGATGTACTTATCGCCCCTTTTCACCGCCTTGGTTTGCAGCGCGGCGGCATTCGAGCCCGCTTGCGGCTCCGTCAACGCGTAACAGCCAATTTTTTCTCCGCGCGCGTAGGGCAGCAGAAACTTCTTTTTCTGCTCGTCGGTGCCGAAGCGGTGGACGGGATCGCAGTAGAGCGAATTTTGCACCGAGAGTATCACGCCGGTGGAAGCGCAGCATCGCGAGATTTCCTCAATTACGATGGTGTAGCCGATGTGGTCAAACCCCGATCCTCCCTCGCCTTCAGGCAAAGCAACACCCGTCAAGCCGAGTTCAGCCGCTTTCCGGAACGTCTCCCGCGGGAACTGACCCATCTCATCCAGTTCTCTGGCGAGAGGTCTCACTTCCGATTCCGCGAACTCGCGCACACTTTTTCGCAGCAGCTTTTGGTCTTCGCTAAGTTCCAGATGCAACGTGAATCTCCGTCAAACCACGAATTTTCATTGATGCGATATTGTAGCTTGACCCGGACGGGACGCGCACCTCATGCAGCCGCGGCCAGTCAGTCCCCGCAAGTTGCGTGGCCACGGTAAACACGAGCGCAATGCCGGATGCGGATCAATTCTGCACAGGAGAAGAAATATGGCAGGACCAAAGATTGTCGTTCTGTATCCACAGCCAAAGGATGTTGCGGCTTTCGAGAAAGCTTATCTCGAAGAACACATGCCATTGGCCGCTGAAAAGTTGCTTGGCACCAGCAAGGTCGTTCTTTCGAAGACCCTATCATCGCCCTTGGGAGGATCGCCCCAATTCCATCGAATTGCAGAGATTCACTTTCCCACGCTGAAAGCTTTGCAAGCGTGTCTCTCTTCCCCTGGGGGTCAGGAAACCGCGGCACATGCGGTCGCGATTTCGACCGGCGGGGCTCCGGTATTTATGATCGCGGAGGAAGAAACAAGTTCATTCGCCCAACGAGCGAAAGCTTGAGTGTGTATTCTGGCTATATTGCTTTGCGAAGCCGCTCGTATGTTGTCTGTAACTCTTCGGGGTGAACGCGCGTCTCGGCCGTGACTGACATGAAGTTGGAATCACCATACCAACGTGGCAGGCCGTGTAAATGCAAATGTCCGGCGACTCCCGCGCCGGCTGCTCGCCCGAGGTTCATGCCGAAATTCATCCCATCGGGTTTGTAAGTGGCTTGGAATGCGGCTTCGACACGTTGGGCAAGTTGCATCATTTCAGTGAGCGCAGCGGCTTCGCACAATTGCAGTTCTGCAACGTGCGCGTACGGCACGATCATGACGTGTCCGGAAGTGTAGGGGTAGCGATTCAGAATGACGAAAGTTTTTTCTCCGCGATGGACGATCAGCGTTTCCGCGTCGTTGTTGCGCACGACGGCGTCGCAAAAAATACATTCCGGTTGTTTGCCGCTGTTGACCTGCGCCATGTACTGGTAGCGCCAGGGTGTCCAGATGTAGTCCATCGCGTGGAGTGCCCCGCCTCCCTATGAACCTGCGCGCACAGCATAACGCAAAATCGTGGTACGGGGACTGGTTGGCGCGGTCCACAGTTTCCTATCGCAGGCTAACGTCGCTCAGCCAGCTTTTTGATGTGGCAACAAAAACGCTGGCAAAAAACCGCCGCTGACGAGAAAAAGAATCAAGAAGATGAAATCGTTCAGGAATGCTGTGAGTTGCCCGAAGCAGCTTCCGCGGAACCCCCAGCTTCCGAGTTGTTTACAAAATCCTTCAACTCCTTGCTGGGTTTGAAAAAGGGAATCTTCTTTGCCGGCACTTCGACCTTCTCGCCGGTCTTGGGATTGCGGCCGACGCGGCCGCGGCGCTGACGCGTGCGGAAGCTACCAAAGCCGCGAATTTCGATCTTCTCGCCCTTCTGGAGCGATTGGATGATGCTCCCAAAGATAGTTTCGACGATGGTTTCGGAATCTCTGCGCGGGACTTCGGTAACGCGCAGAACCTCCTCGATGAGGTCGGCCTTCGTCAGAGTGGGTTGCTTGGTCATTGTCGCCATGCCTTTTTGCACAGCCAGAATAACGGCCGCCGCAGCTTTCTGAACCGAAACGGTTTAGAGGGGCTCCGTACGCCTAATTGCCCCCCTTCCTATCACTAAAATGACCTTCAGGTAAATGAAAATCCGCGAGCGCATCCCCTGGGGGTCTGAACGGCCCGCCCCTCACCTGAAAGAGCCTAACGCCCCGCGAGTTTGGACTGAATCGCGTCGCCGATGGTCGCCGTCGAGGAAGATTTCGACGTCGAGCGGTACTGCTCGATTTCCCGGCGCTCCTGCTGCTTGACCGCGGCGCGATAACTCAATCCAATGCGCCGGGTCTCCGCGCTGATCTTGATGATCTTGAAATCATATTCCTTGCCGGGTTCGAGGGGGCCGGCGCTCTTCAACGGGCCGGTTGTCGTTCGCTGCATCGGACCATGGCCTTCATCGCGCCGCTTTCTCTCCTCGATCTCGGTGTTGTGGCAGAGGCCTTCGATGTTATCGCCCAGCTCGACGAACGCCCCGAACATGGCTATGCGGGAAACCTTGCCCTTGACGATCTGTCCGACCCGGTGCTGCTTGAACCAATCGCCCCAGATGTCGTTGACCTGCTTGATCCCCAGAGATACGCGGCGGTTCTCCGCATCGATCTTGAGCACTTTGGCGGTTACCGGTTCGCCCTTTTTGAAGACCTCATGCGGATTCTTGACGCGCCCGGTCCAGCTCACGTCGCCTACGTGCACGAGTCCGTCGAAACCGTCTTCAATCTCGATGAACGCCCCAAACTCCGCAATGTTGCGCACCTTTCCCGTGACCACCGTGCCCACGGGGTACTTTTCGGCCGTCTGCAGCCAGGGATCTGGCAGCGCCTGCTTGATTCCGAGCGAAACGCGTCGGTCGCTGGGCTTTATGTCCAGCACCACAACATCTACTTCGTCGCCGACCTTGGCCAGCTTCGAGGGGTGTGCGGTCTTCTTCGACCAACTCATTTCCGTCACGTGGACCAAGCCTTCAATGCCCTGCTCCAACTCGACAAATACTCCGTAATCCACGACGCCGACCACTTTGCCTTTGTACTTGCCGCCAGCCGGATATTTTTCCGCGGCATTGGCCCACGGATCGGGAATCAATTGCTTCAGGCCCAGCGATACGCGCTGTTTCTCCTTATCAAATTTGAGGATGATGACGTCCAGCTCCTGCTCCGGTTTCACGATGTCGGAAGGATGCTTGACGCGGCCCCAGCTCAAATCCGTGAGATGCAGTAAACCATCAATTCCCCCGAGGTCCACAAAGGCGCCGTACTCGGTCACGTTTTTCACGTGCCCGTGGACGATCTGGCCCTCATTAAGCGTCTCCATCAACGCCGCGCGCTTGGCGTGCAACTCTTCCTCAAGCAACGCGCGGCGGCTCACCACCACATTGCCGCGGCGGCGGTTGAGCTTTGTAATGCGCACCTTCACATCAGTGCCGGCCAGATTGTCTAGGTTCTGCGTCGGCCGCAGGTCATATTGCGAGCCGGGCAGGAAGGCGCGCACGCCGATGTCCACGACCAGCCCGCCCTTGATACGATCCACAATCTTTCCGGTAATCGTTTCTTTCGCCTTGAACGTGGCTTCGAGCCTTTCCCAAGTACGACGGCGCAGCACTTTCTGGTACGAAACAATGGTGTAGCCGTCTTTGTGTTCTCCTGTGCGCTGCACTTCGATGGTGGCATTTGGGTCTGGGCGCGGAATCTCCGTTTCCGTAAATTCCGCGGCGGGGATCAGTCCTTCCGTTTTTCCGCCGAGATCCACCACAACACCATGTTCCGTGTAGGCGACAACCTTGACCTCGATAATCTCATTTTGCGAAGCAGCTTCCTGCTGCTCGCCGTACTGCTCCATCAGTTTGCTCATCTCCTCGGAGCTAGCGGCCTCCTCGGCCGCAGCGGCGGCTTCGGGATCAACCGCCCCGGTCCCTTGTCCTTCCGCGCGCGTGGTCGATTCCGGATGAGATGCTTCCGTCGCTGGAGTTTCCGGCGTCCCAGCATGCCCGGCTGCGGAATTCTCCGCGGCGCTTGCACTTGACTCGGGCCTATTTTCGGCCGCGGTTGCCTCTAGGGAATTTACTTCTGTCGGGGAGTTGTCATCAGTCGCTTCTGGTTCTGAAGCAGGAACGGCGGCGGCCGCCGATGCAAGGTTATCGTGGTCAGGAAACATGGTTGAGTGCCTCCGGGATAAAAATCCCTTTTTGTCGAAAAAGATTCCTTGCGAGTTCCCTAAAGGGTTTTGTGCAAGGAGGTTGACCGCTAGGCGGCCACTTGGGACACAGATGCTGCGGGCGTGCTAAACGCTGCAACCCCAAAATGATACGCGTCGTATTTGGCTTGTGTCAATGAAACGAAATCGACTGACTCATGCTCGCGCACGGCCCGCTTGGCGCACTTCGCGGCGGAAGTCCGGGGCTGATACTTCAACCGTGCGGCACATTTCAAACAGGCGCGACCGCATCCGCGCTCCGATGCGGTCCCCTAGGGTATCGTCCCGCAATGCGACGCGCTGGCCGGTGGGAGACTTCACGGGTTCGGCTCCCCCTGCGGGTTCGTCGAAATAGTTTGAAGTAAGGATTGTTATCCTGCGTTCGTTGTACCGCGCATTCAGCACCAGACCGATGATGTCCAAGACCCATGCCGAGGGTTTACTGGCCCCCAAATCATCAAGGACCAGAATCTCGACGGAACGTATCGGCTCAAGGATGCCAACTTCCGTTGATTCACTGGCGGGGTTATAGCTGGCCTGAATTTCCTTCAACAGTTCCCGATAATCGCAAAAGAGTCCGCCATGTCCGCGGCGAATCAATTCCTTGAGTGCCGCAACGGCGAGATGCGTCTTACCGACGCCCGAAGGACCCATCAGCAGAAGGCCTTTTTCTGTTGCGCCGGGATAATCCCGCACAAAACTCTGCGTCAACAGTCTTGCCTGCTTGAGCGATTGCGCGTGTTGCGCCGTCCACGTCTTCCCGTCCGTCAGGTCCGTTACGTAGCTCTCAAAATCGCAGTGCTCGTAGCGCTTGGGAATTCGCGCGCGTTCCATTGCCCGCGCCGCGCGCTCTTGCATCCTGCAGTCGCAGGCTACCGCTACGCTGCCTGCGGTCCCATCAGGCCGCGGCACGAGCTTCCATCCTGTTCCTCTGCATAACGGGCAATTTTCAAGCGCCATAGTGAAGCGCAGGGTGCAGTCCTTATTGCCCTGCGGTTTCTCTCCGTAAACACAGCATACGAGGCCGTAGGTTGCACGGCAAGATGGGGTCTCTGGGAAAGCTGTGGATGAGAAGAGCCCGAACAGGCTCCGCTTTGCAAGGGTTCTGCCCTGCTGGGTCTGGGAAGAGCTAAATTCCCAGTCTGCGGCTGGTATTACGAGGAAGTACGCATCGCTCGCGGCGTGGCGCGAACGATCGCATGCCGCGGCGGTTTTTCGCTGGGGCGCGATGCTACGCGCGACAGTTCCTGCTGCACGACCTGCGCAAATTCTGTCATTTGCCGCTCCATCTCGATCATCTTTTCGCGCATGTTCAGAATGATCTCCACCCCTGCCAGGTTTACTCCCATGTCGCGCGCGAGCGACAGAATGACGTCTAGCCGTTCGAGGTCGCTGTCCGTGTACAACCGCGTGTTTCCCTGCGAGCGCGACGGCTTCAACAATCCCACACGTTCGTACAGCCGCAGCGTTTGCGGATGCAGCTTATAAAGCTCCGCAACCGCGCTTATCATGTAGCCTGCTTTAGCCCGCTTTTTTCCTCTTGGCGACATAGTTTCTGTGTTCGGCAGTCAGGCTGCAGTGTTCAATGCAGATTGCCGGTGGCCGGCGAAAGGTCTGCATTGACAAGCGAAAATGGACTCCTGAAATCTCATCTACACCCCTGCCTTGCTAAACAAATCTTTTCGCGGATCCGAGGGAGCAACGCTTTCCAACTCTTTCATCAAATTGCGCACGCGCTCATCCGTCGGTTCCGGCACGACAACCTGAATCTCGACGTACTGATCACCACGCGCACCGTGGCGCGCGCTGGCCACTCCTTTTTCGCGCAGCCGCAAAGTCTTTCCGCTGTTGGTGCCTGGGGGTACTCGCACAATGGATCGCCCGTCAATCGTGGGCACCTCAATCTTCGCCCCGAGTGTGGCTTCGCTGACGGTCACCGGCACCGTGGTGTACAAATCATTTCCACGCCGTTCGAACACCGGATGCGGCCGTACTTCCACCCTCAGATACAAATCGCCCGCCGGAGCGCCCAATGTTCCCGCGTTACCCTTTCCCGGCACACGGACACGCGATCCGTTGGCAACGCCGGCGGGGATACGCACGTCAATCGTCTCCGTGCGCCGCACGCGGCCCTCGCCGCCACACGTCTTACAAGATGTGCGCAGCTTGCCTGTTCCTCCGCACCGCGTGCACGGCACGTTGAAGCGCATTTTGCCCGCGACTTGCTGGATAGTTCCCGTGCCGCCACAGGTCGAGCACGTATGGGGAGTGCCAACGGCTCCCGTGCCTTTGCAGGTTTCGCAGGAGTCGAGGCGCGTGATGGTGAGCTTTTTTACGGCACCGCGCACGGCGTCCCAAAAATCGATCTCGATCTGGTATTCGAGATCGTTGCCCGGCTCGCGTTCCGGTTCCATCTCGGCTCCGCGGCCACCGCGGAAGAATTGACTGAAGAGGTCGCGGAAGTTTCCGCCACCCGCGCTACTCGCGCCACTTCCTCCACCGAAATCAAATCCGCCGAAATCGAAATTCACTCCCACGTCGCCGGCATCCGCGCCAGGCCCAGCGCCAGCCCCGGAAAAATTGTCGCTGTAAAAGCCGTGCTGGTCGTACATCTGCCGCTTCTTCGCGTCGGAGAGGACATCGTATGCTTCTTGAAGCTGCTTGAACTTTTCTTCCGAGGACTTGTCGCCCGGATTCAGGTCGGGATGATATTTTCGGGCAAGTTTGCGAAACGCCGCGCGAATATCTTTGGCGCTGGCCTTTCGCGCGACTCCCAGCAGTTCGTAATAATCCTTTTTCGTTGTTGTCGGCATGTTCACACGGAGGAACTATTCGCAGGGGCGCAGGATTCCGCGCCCCTGCCTGGCCCGAGCTCAATTCGGACGCTTGTTTTCATCCACATCCACGTACTCGGCGTCGATGACGTCGCTGGGCTTCCCGCCCTGCGCGCCGGTCGAGCCGGCTCCTGTGGACGGACCGCCCGCCCCCGCGCCAGCAGCACCTGCCTGTTGAGCGCCGGCCGCTTCGTTCGCCTTGTACAGCAGTTCGGCGATCTTGTGCAGCGAGCGCTCCAGCTTCTCCGTGGCCGCGCGCAGCCGCGCTGTCCCGCCTTCGGCAATCGCTTTCTTGGCATCTTCGATCGCTTCTTCCGCCGCCTTGAGATCCGCTTCCACAATTTTCTCGCGGTTCTCGCGGACCATCTTCTCCGCCTGATAGAGGATGCCGTCCAAGCGGTTTCGCGATTCGACTTCTTCCATCCGGCGACGATCATCCTCGGAATGCGACTCCGCCTCGGTCCGCATCTTCTCGGCCTCTTCCTTGCTCAAACCGCTGGAGGCGGTGATGGTGATCTTCTGCTCCTTGTTTGTGGCCTTGTCCTTCGCGCTCACATTCAGGATGCCGTTCGCGTCGATATCAAACGCCACTTCGATCTGCGGCGTCCCGCGGGGCGCCGGCGGAATGCCGTCCAGCTTGAACTTGCCCAGCGAGCGATTGTCGGCAGCGAACTTGCGTTCACCCTGGAGGACATGAATTTCCACACCCGGCTGGTTGTCCGCCGCCGTGGAATACGTTTCGACCTTGCGCGTTGGGATCGTCGTATTGCGCGGAATCTGCACCGTCATCACCCCGCCGAGCGTCTCAACGCCCAGCGAAAGCGGCGTCACGTCCAGCAGCAGGATGTCTTTCACTTCGCCGCCCAGCACCGCGCCCTGAATTGCCGCGCCCACAGCCACGACCTCGTCGGGATTAACGCCCTTGTGGGGCTCTTTCCCGCCGAAGAAGTTGCGCACCAGCGACTGCACTTTCGGGATGCGCGTCGAGCCGCCGACCAGCACTACTTCCTGGATGTCGTTCGGCGAAAGCTTCGCGTCTTCGAGCGCCTGCTTCACCGGTTTCATCGAGCGGTCGAGCAGATCGTTCATCAATTGTTCGAGCCGCGTGCGCGTGAGCTTGAGCTGCATGTGGATCGGCCCGCTCGCGCCCGCGGTGATGAAAGGCAGGTTAATTTCTGTCTCCATCATCTGCGAGAGTTCGATTTTGGCCTTTTCAGCCGCTTCCTTCAGGCGTTGCAGCGCCATGCGGTCCTTGCTCAAGTCGATGTTGTTTTCTTTCTTAAACTCATCGATGAGCCAGTCCACGATCCGCTGGTCCACGTCATCGCCGCCTAAGTGGGTGTCGCCGTTGGTGGATTTTACTTCCACCACGCCGCTGCCGACTTCGAGGACTGAAATGTCGAACGTGCCCCCGCCGAGGTCGTACACGGCGATCGTTTCGTCGCTCTTCTTATCCAGCCCGTAGGCCAGTGCGGCCGCGGTTGGTTCGTTGATGATGCGCACGACCTCCATACCGGCAATTTCGCCCGCTTGTTTGGTGGCCTGCCGCTGCGCGTCGTTAAAGTATGCGGGAACGGTGATGACTGCCTTGCTCACCTTCTCACCAAGGAAATCTTCCGCCGCGGCCTTTAATTTGCCCAGAATCATTGCCGAGATTTCCGGCGGGCTGTACAGCTTGCCGGAAATCTCGACACGGGCGTCATCATGCGGGCCCTTAACCACTTTGTAAGGAATTCTCCTCATCTCGTCGCTGACTTCCTCGAAACGGCGGCCCATGAACCGCTTGATCGAATACACGGTGTTTTCCGGGTTTGTTACCGCTTGGCGTTTCGCTACTTGCCCCACCAGGCGTTCGCCAGTCTTGGTAATGGCTACGACCGAAGGCGTCGTCCGGGCACCTTCTTGGTTGGGAATCACTACCGGTTCGCCACCCTGCATTACGGCAACCACGGAGTTTGTCGTCCCCAGGTCAATTCCAATAATCTTGCTCATTGCTGCAATCCCTCCCTGAATCGAACCGCTCTTGTAAAAGAATCTCCTGCAAGCTGATTTAGCCGCGCTGGGCGGGCTTCTTTCGATCCTGATTTCTCAGCTCGACGTAGAGTATACAAGTTGAGTGTAACTTTGTCAAGTTTCAGCATACATAGATAACTGCCTTATTTTAAGTATCTTACAGTGATTAAACTCACCGCCCTCCCCAACTGCTCCCACGTTCTCCTCGGACATACTCCCCCTATTTCCCTGCATCCTATCTGTGTATGAATTGTAGACCCCTGGTTTATGTTTGCTAGGGCTGGTGCTTACTTTCCTCAGGATTCGCGGTAGAATTCGTTCTTCGGCCGTAGGATCTGTGGTCACCAGGAGGATGGAGTGAATTTTCGTCGAGTTTTAGCGGGAAGTTTGATTGCGGTATTGTGCAGCCTATCGTGTGTTCTCCTGGCGAACGCTGACGCGCACCAGTCCGTCGGGGGCGTCTCCGACATCGATTTTCACAAAGCTTCCGGCTCTAAAACCGCCCCTATCATTATGGAAGTGTTTAGCGACTTCCAGTGCCCCGCGTGCAAGAGCTTCTACAACGCCACGAATCGCCAGTTGATGGACAACTACGTAAGCGCCGGCAAAATCTTCTTAATTCATAGGGATTTTCCTCTGCCTTTGCACGCTTACTCACGGGTCGCCGCTCGTTATGCCCGCGCAGCAGCCGATATTGGAAAATTTGAGCCCGTGGAGCAAGTGCTCTTTCAAAATCAGGAAAAATGGGAGCAAACGGGTGACGTCGACGGAACTGTTGCTGGCGTCTTGTCCGCCACCGAAATGGCTAAAGTGCGAGCGTTGGTGAAAGGCGGCACTCTAGAAATCGCAATCGACAAGGACTACGCCCTTGGGCAGGGTTATCACGTAAACCAGACGCCGACATCGATTATTCATTCCAAAGGGCAGACTTACCCCGTCGTGGGCGTCGTTAGCTACGACATTCTCAAGCAGTTCTTGGATCAGCTGCTTTCACAGAGATAATGTTCTTAGATATCCGTCAGGTATCGAAAAAACTTGGAAGGGGCTCCATATCGCGACCACGACTGGCCACTGACAACGGAGAACCGCGCAATGATGCAATCAAGCCCCTTAAATATCCGGCGCGCAGTCATCTGGATCGGCCGGCTAGTCCTTGCCGGAATCTTTCTCTACGCCGGCTACGCAAAAATTTTCCTGCCCAGCATGACTCCTCGCCCCCCCATTAAACTCGCTTTGTCCCTTTTCGCCATGCAGGTGGATTCCTATCAGTTGTTGCCTCCGCCGGTTGTGAATTTCGTGGCGCATACTCTGCCGTTTGCAGAAGTCGCTCTGGGTCTCTTGCTCTTGATCGGCTGGCGATTTCGCATCTGGGCCACCATCGTCACTGTGATTATGCTTGGATTCTTTTCCGCCGTCGTGCGCTCCTATGCCATGGGCCTACAAATTAATTGCGGGTGTTTCGCCAACCCCGAGCCGCTCACCATCAAAACAGTTTTTCGCGATGGCTTACTTGCCGCGTTAGCCATGATCATGACGATCTTTGCGTTTATCGAAGCACGCAAGCCACACCCTTGGACCGCGACCGAGAAAACATAATCGTATGGCCATACGCCACCCCTTTAGGAGGTCAGGCTTGCATTCGCTCGGCCCGCTGGAAATGATGGAAGAAGACTCCTAGCAAGCTGGTCTGCGCTACAATCTGTTCCGTGAAGTCTCTTGCCGAATTCCTCGACCTCGCCGCACAAGCCCACGGCCATCTATGCGCCGGGCAGGTCCTCGGCGTGCGCCTTGCCATGCTCGGCCTTCGCGAGCTCGGCATCGATGATCCGGTAGCGGAACGTAAGCGTCTTGTCACCTATGTCGAGATTGACCGCTGTGTTACGGATGCGGTCGCACTAGTCGCCAATTGCCGCCTCGGCAAGCGCGCCCTGAAGTTCCGCGACTGGGGAAAGGTGGCCGCCACCTTTGTGGATCTCAAGACCGGCCGCGCGGTGCGCATCGCCGCGAAAGAATCCTCAAAGCAAGCCGCGCGCGAGATGTTTCCTGAACTCGAAAAAGAGGCCGGTCAGCAGAAAGCCTATGCGGTGCTCGACGACGACGTTCTTTTCTCCAAGCAATGGGTCAAGGTGGAAGTCCAGCTCGAAGATTTGCCCGGTTTTAAGGGCCCCCGCACTGTCTGTGCCGCATGCGGCGAAGGTATCAACTTCAAGCGCGAGGTCGTGATTGACGGACGCACTCTCTGCCGTTCCTGCGCCGGCGAGCGGTACTACCAAAGATTGTCCTAAGCGTCGCTTGGAACATTTGACTGTAGCCGGTGTCAAATAATCAGGATGGGTGCCTCAATGACAGGGGCGAATCGCCGAGCCTTCTTCTCACGCGCAATGGTTACGTCGCTTTTATTTCCTTTGACTGTACTTCATACAATGGGCCACCAGACTCGTATCGCTGCGGCTCAAGCGAGGCAACAACAAGAGGATGACATTCGGGAGGCTGTATTGCGTAAGCAAATGCTGGAGTGGGCTCGCGGCGGGGACCACGGCGAGTCAGAGGCAAAAACCAAAACCGAAAAGGAAATTGCCCATTATTTGAATTTCAGAACGTTCTATATCTCCGTTGGCAAGGAGGATCCAAGCGATGATTTCCTGAAACGATTCGCGGACGTTCCTCGAACCGTGAAGAAACGTTCTGAATCGGAGGTGAGCAAAGAGGAGCGCATGCCGGTCGTGGATAAGAAGACGCACAAGCGTGGAATAATCTTCTATGTCGATAGCATCAAATGGTTGAGCGATGCTACGGTGGAAGTGGAGGGTGGGTATCATTGCGACGGTCTCTGCGGCGCGGGCATCACCTTCAAGCTCGGCTTTGCGGATGGCAAGTGGGTCGTGAAGGGCCAAGGAACGAATTGGATATCTTGATCTTCCCTCGTAGCGAACGCGAATTGGCTTCGGAAGAAGGCCTTCAAATGGTTCGTTGTGCGGTAAAATCTTCTTCTCCATGTTGAGTCTCCCACCGATTACACTGCGTCTGCGCAGTTGGAAACTAATTGACCGTGTCGCGCTGGCTTTTCTTTTACTTTGCTCTATAACCCTTGGCGCCGCGTGCGGCCTTCTGTTTGTTTACGCTAGTGATCTTCCCGAAATCCGCGCCCTCGAAACTTATCGTCCTGACGTCGTCACGGAAATCTACGCTGATGACGGCCAAATGGTCGGCAGCTTCGCCTTGCAGCGCCGCATTTTGATGACGTACGAGCAGTGTCCGCGCGTTCTTTATAACGCTGTCACCGCTATCGAGGACCAGCACTTTGAGGAGCACTGGGGTATCGACTTCCCGCGCATTGCCAGTGCCGCGTTCCGCAATCTCGTCAAGCGCCGCATTACCGGCGGCGCCAGCACCATCACCATGCAGCTTGCGGGCAATCTCTTCCTCGACCGCAGCGACCGGAGCTTCCGCCGAAAGATGCAAGAGATGCTGCTCTCTCTGCAAATTGAGCGCCGCTACACCAAGCCGCAAATTTTTACGATGTATGGAAATCAGGTCTATCTTGCGCACGGCAACTACGGTTTTGCAGCTGCCGCGCAATTTTATTTCGGCAAGCCGGTCACTGACCTCAAGCTTCAGGAAGCTGCGCTTCTCGCCGGCATGGTCAATGGCCCGAAATTTTCGCCCATCCTAAATCCCGAAGCTGCGCTTGCCCGCCGCAATCTGGTTCTGCACCGCATGGCAGAAGAAGGGAAGATCACGCCCGCAGAGGAGCAGGCGGCGAAGAAAACACCCCTGGGGTTGCACATTCAGTATCCGCGCAACGACCTTGCTCCGTATTTCTTTGAAGAGATCCGCAAGTATCTGGAAACCACCTACGGCACCGAAGCGGTCCATGAACGCGGCCTGCGGGTCTATACCACGCTGAACATCAAGATGCAGCGCGCCGCCAATCTGGCCCTGCGTGACGGCCTTCACGCCTACGACCGGCGCCACGGCTGGCGAGGAGATCTGCCCAACATCCTCCGCGACAATCTCGGCAAGCTCGACACCTACGAGGATGACGACTGGCGCCGTGCGATCGAAAAGGGTGCCTATGTCACGGGGCTCGTTCTGGGCGTCGACGACAAGAGCGCCACCATCAAGATTGGCTCTTACCGCGCGATACTTTCTGCTTCGGATTTCGCCTGGACCGGCCGCAAGAAGCCTTCCGAACTCCTCAAGACCGGCGACCTCGCGCAATTCTCCATTCAGGAATTGCGCGACAAGACTGCCCGCGTCCAACTGGAACAGCAACCCGCACCACAAGCTGCGCTCCTGGCGATCGAGAACTCCACCGGCGAGATCAAAGCTATGGTCGGCGGCTATAGTTTCGAGGACTCTAAGTTTAATCGCGCTACTCAATCTTATCGCCAGGTCGGCAGTTCCTTTAAGGTTTACGTCTATGCGGACGCCATCGAGAAGGGCGCCTCCCCTTTCGATACCATCGTTGACACGCCGTTCACGACGATCAGCGGCGGTCAGCCTTATTCTCCCCGCAACTACGATGAGCGATTTGAAGGCACGATCACGCTCCGCCGGGCCCTAGCCGGTTCACGCAACGTTCCCGCTGTAAAATTGGCGGAGAAAATCGGCATCGCGACCGTGGTCGACATGACGCGGCGCTTTGGCATTACCACGTCCCTCCCGCCATATCTTCCTTTGGCGCTTGGCGCCGCGGACATGAAACTCCTTGAGCATGTTTCCGCCTTTACGGTTTTCCCCGACGATGGTATTCGCATTGATCCGCACATGATCCGGCGCGTCACGAGCTATGACGGCGCCCTTCTGGAAGAAGCGCATCCCGAAGTTCATGACGTGATCTCGCCAGACGTGGCCCGAACCATGACCGCAATGCTGGAGGAAGTAATTCAATTTGGCACTGGGATTCAGGCTCGCGCGTTGGGCCGCCCGGCTGCCGCCAAAACCGGCACAACGCAGGATTACACCGACGCCTGGTTCATGGGCTTCACGCCACAATTGACTGCCGGGGTTTGGGTCGGCTATGACGACAAGCAGATTTCGCTGGGCAAGAAGGAGACCGGCGCCCGCGCCGCGCTCCCGATCTGGCTGCAATTCATGAAAAACGCTCTTGAGGGCCAGCCCGTGCTGGATTTTCCCAATGTCGTACCTCTCGAGCAGCAAGTCGGCGAACATCGCGTCAATGTCGATACCCCGGACACTGCCCCCACCGAAGACGAACCCCCGGCTCCAAAGGAACCACCCGCTGCCGCTTCCCCGCCGGCACGGAGTTCACCTTGAGCGTCCAGACTAGAAAGCACACCTGCAGACTTTCCCTGTGATCTCAGTCGCGTTTGTTCACCTCCGAAAAGGGTCCCAGCCGCGAGGTATCAACATTTCTGTGCGGCCGCCAGTGTGCTCAATAGTGATTTTCGTGTGCCGCGTCACTTCCCCGATGTGCGTTAGGGTCACACCTTCCAGTAATCGGGGCAGTAGCCGGGCTTTGGCTTTCGGCACCGTGAAGAGCAACTCGTAATCATCCCCGCCATGGAGGGCCAGCTTTAACGGATCAACGTCTCCTTGCAAGTTGGAGGCAGGCAGTTTTGCCGCCGGAAGTTTTCTTTCCTCGACCCGGGCTCCCACCCCGCTCGCTGCACATAGCCGCGCCAGATCACTCGACAGCCCGTCCGATAGGTCCATCATCGCACTGGCAATGCGTTTTTTCGCCAGCCATTGTCCCAGCCTCACCCGTGGCTCGGGATAAAGATGCTTTCTCAGCAATGGGTCGTTTTTTTTTACTTTCGCCTTAGTGTTTCTCAGGAGCCGTAACCCCCACTCCGCTTCGCCTAGCCTCCCGCTCACATAGATCCAGTCGCCTGCCCGCGCGCCGGATCGAAGCAAGGCTTGTCCCGCACGCACCTCCCCAACCACGCTTACGTTGATCAGGATCAACTCCTGCCGGGTCGTGTCCCCGCCCGCCAGTGCACATCCAAATTTCCGCGAAGCGCGCCGCAACCCTCCCAGGAATTCATCCAGCCATCCTCCGGTGTGGCTCAGCGGCAAAGCTGCACTCAGCAAGAAGCATCGAGGAATTCCCCCCATGGCTGCGACATCGCTTACGGCCCGGGCCAGGCATTTCCAGCCAATCGCGTCCGCAGGATGTGCATTGCGCAGGAAGTGCGTGCCCTCAAGGAACCAATCACACGTCAAAATGGTTTCGTAACCACTCCTCGGGGCGTAAAGCGCTGCGTCATCCCCAACTCCCAGTTTGAGGAGACGATTTCTGTTTCCTGGCTTTCCGCCAAACGCCTGCGAGATCCTTGCTAAGAGCTGATTTTCATCCTGATTCCAGCGAGCCATCCGGCACCTTCGTTGCCCTACGGGTGCCAGTATATCCCCGCGGAGCCGAACATTAGCCGCCTTAGACCCAGTGCAACCCTCGAACCTGTCCCTTCGGACAGGAGACAGGTGCGCGCGACCTGTCCTTTCTAGTACCAAATACAGGGTTGACGTGGCCTAATACAAAAACTAGGATGGGGGGGTCGCGAACCGGCTCTCACGGTTCAGATTGGTACTATTGCGGTTCTTTCGTGCGAGTTACAGGGAAAATAGCTCGCTAAGCATTTTGCCGAAGGCCTGAGGGGCCATTCAGTGCTTAAGGGCAAGAACTATACCTTCTATATCGCGTCGACTCCCGGAAAACTCCGGAAGATGGTCGTGTCGGCTTACATCCTCCACGGCATCGCCGCATTGGCCCTCATCGGCATGATCACGGTTACCGTGGCCGTCGGTTCCTATTCCCGAATGCTTTGGAAAGTCGGCAATTACAATGCTCTTCGCCACGAGGAGCAAACGCTTCGGAAGCAGTACCAACAACTGCAAACCACGGTCAACGACACCAACCAGCGCCTTGATTCGCTTCAGTCTCTAGCCACGGAAGTGGCCATGACCTACGGTGTCCTTCGCTACCATCCTGCGGCCTTCGATTTGGCCGACAATCCGTCTACCCCGCAGGATGCCTTTGACCTTTCCGTCGAGCAATACACCTTCTTGAAGAGAAATGCAGCGGCCATCGCCATAAGCAGCGGAGGCTTGCGCCTCATCCCCGCGCTGAGCTTTGCTGATTCTACTTACACACCCTCGATGTGGCCGGTGATGGGCCACATAACGGATAGTTTCGGGGAACGCCTCGACCCTTTCAGCGGTGAGGGCGCGTTCCATACAGGTATCGACGTCGCTTCGGATTACGGCGCCCCGGTTCACGCCACCGCGGACGGTGTCGTCACCATCGCCGATAATCATGCGGGCTACGGTCGTTTGGTGGTGATAGATCACGGCTTCGGCATCACGACCTGGTACGCCCATCTTTCGGCTTTTGCCACCATGGCCGGTTCGCGCATCAAGCGCGGTCAGGTCGTCGGTTACACCGGCAGCAGCGGCCGCTCCACCGGCCCTCACGTTCACTACGAAGTACGTGTGAATAACGCGCCCATCAATCCCTGGCGGTATATGAAGTCATCTGCCGCCGCCGATTAGTCTGCTATCCTTTTCTTGTGGGCTCCCTCATTGCATCCCCAGCCGAAGCTTGTTTGTTTCACCTTCGGCGCTCCGCGAAAATCTCCGTACCAATTCTCCTCGCATTGAATTTTTGTTTGGCCGCACCATGCCAGGAACGTCCTTCCGAGAAGCCGCCAAAGCCCGCCGAACCGCCAGCAATTTCTGCCCAACCCCAAGCCAACGCTCCTTCGTCCGTCTCTGGCTCCATCCGCATCTCCTGGGTGGGCGACATCGTGATGGAAGTTCCGTGGCGACAGCAGATGCTTCCTCCAAATGCACTTTTTGATGGTGTGCGGGATCGCCTAAAGACTGCCGATCTGACAATCGCTAATCTGGAGACGCCCCTCACGGATTGGGCCGAGCAAACTCCGTACAAGGACAAGGCTGCCATCGAGGCCGGCAAGGATGTGATCCTGCGCGTTAGCTCCCCGCAAGCGGCAGAAGCCCTCGCCCAAGGGGGAATCAAGGTTGTTGGGCTGGCCAACAATCACAGCATGGATTTCACCGAACACGGCCTGCTCGAGACGTTCGACCGCTTGCGCAAGGCGGGCGTCCTGTTCGCTGGCGCGGGAGAAAATCTTGCTGCCGCCGAGGATGCCCTCGTCGTGCAAATTAAGGGGATGCGAATCGGGATTCTTTCTTTTAGCGATGTTGTCCCGCGCTACTCCTGGGCGGAAGAAACTCGGCCCGGCATCGCCACGGGCAAAGAGGCTGAACGCGTGGTTGAGGCAATTCGTCGTGCCCGCCCCAAAGTGGACCTCCTCATTCTCTTGCTTCACTGGGGCACGCAATTTGTTTCGGAACCTGTTCCGCGTCAATTGTACTTGGCGCAGCAAGCGCAGCGCGCCGGTGCGGATCTTGTTCTGGGCGCTCACCCTCATGTGCTGCAAGGTGTCAGTTGCCTCGGCCGCGTACCGGTTGTATATTCCGCGGGGAATTTTGTTTTTCCCACGATGAGTCTGCCCACGCGGAGAACCGCTATCTTCGAATTCCAATTTACCCAGAGTGGTCCTCCGTCTCTTCATCTCGTGCCCGTGATGATTGACGAGCAAGGCGCGCCCCAGCTCGTTAAAGGCGATACGCGCCAGGACATCCTTTCGGAAATGAGCAAACTTTCTCAACCGCTCGGTCTGCAACTTAACGGCGATACCGGTAGTTGCAGCGAAATTTCCGTCCCAGCCACACCTCCGGTGCCGGTCGCGCCTCCCGGCAAAACGAACCGGTTGTCTCGCTGAGTATTGGCGGGATCCCACGCCATGAAATCTTGTTCCACGTGGGATGGTGTGCTAACGCTTTGTTCTTGGCGAGAGTATTGGAGCTGGCTTGACCGCTGTCGTTCGCGCTGCCTGCAAAAACTTCGGGGTTACCTCGAATACTAGCCGCACCGACTTCGTCTCCCCCCGGTCGATACGCGACACCTCCGCTCCTCTTACCATTTCCAGGTAAGCATCCCGCGCACCAGGATCCAGTGCATTTCGCGTTTTCAAATCGTTCAGCCCGGCCTGCGCCAGCACGAGGACTCCGTTGAGCAAGTCTGCGAGTTGTTGCGCGGAGCTTTCGGTTACGCATTCGCCTTCCATCACTACGTCCAGCCGGTCGCCCTGGGGCTTCCCCGCAAGGGTGAACCACTGCACTTGGTCCAGCAGAGCAGACAATTGGGGGGAGCGCAGTCCGCTCGGCGCCTTGCCTACGAGCGCGCTGACCGCCTCGGCCTCTTGGCGTATGACTGAGAAGATCGGCGACCCTGCCAGCCGTCCGAAGCGCATCCGCCATTCCCCCGCGTCCGCATCTTTCGGATTCTCTGAGAGCATCTTTGAAAGCTCAGGCTGATCGGTAATCGCGATACGGTCGCCTTGTAGAAAAGTAAATGAAATTCTGCGCGCACCGCCGTTCACCGGAACGGAAAAAATTTCTCTGCCTCCTTCGAGTACTCGCGTGCCCGACTGCATCGCATAGGTTGTTATTTTCTTTCTGTCGAAGCGGCCATCGGCAAGCCCCAGGAATAAAGCTTCTCGTGGGCGCTCCCAAACGGCAATCGCTGCGCGGTCTAGGTGGCGTTCATAATTGAATCCCGTCGCTTGCATGAACTCGGCATAATCGGCATCCACGCTGGGCCGCCCGGCCCACGCGTACAACTCCGCCAAAAACGGCGAGTCCCGTAGTGCCTGCAAGTTCACGTAAAGCACTCCACTCGCGCTGCTCGGCACCAATGACAACAAATCTTCCGGATTGCGGGTCTTACCTCGCCAATTCTGAAATCCCCAAAAAGCAATCGCGCCAACCGTCACCGCCGCAAGCGCCCACCCAATCGCTTTATTTTTGTTCATTGCAGCCCCTACCACTCATTGTGGCGTTCCCTCGGCACCACGAGTTTCCCATTACCGCAGGTGATGTGCGACATTGATTTTGTGGGAATAGCGCCGGAAAATTTTCCCGGGCTGGCTAAAGTTGGCTCTAAGGGATAACCTTGCCTTACTACACAGATTTCAAGCAAGATAGGGGTTGTCAAGCTGGCTACACTATATAAGCAGTTTTCCACAGACCTGGCCCCTCACGTGCTTCGGCCCAACCAACCCACTTGCAATTCCCGTGCCCTATCTGCTATCCTTACTCGGTTTGAGCAGCGCTGGCGTAGCTCAGCTGGTAGAGCATCTGATTTGTAATCAGAGGGTCGGGGGTTCAATTCCCTCCGCCAGCTCCACCAGAATTTGTAGGGGGAGTGAGGCGGAGCGAATCCTCGCAGTCAAAAAGAACGGGCTGGTGTCTCTTGACACGAGTCCGTTTTGTGTTTTCTCAGGCAGTTGTCTGGCGATTTTAGAACTGTTTTCGGGACATCACGTTAGCGTCCCTAGAGTACTTGCGGGACGGGTGGGTGAGTGGCTAAAACCAGCAGACTGTAAATCTGCCGCTCCTTGCGGGCTACGGAGGTTCGAATCCTCCCCCGTCCACCAGGCTCTCGTCGACTTCGGCTTGGCCGGGTCACTCGCGAAGTTGTTCGCTGGAAACCGCAGGGCAATCGCAGAAGCGTTCATCGCCTCGCGATCACCAAAAGCGATATTCGAGCAAGAAAAGTTGCGCGGTCGCGAATTTTAAAAAGATGCCGCTTAGGAATTCTGCACCGTGAAGGTTGAGTGTACCGGAGGGAACGGGTTCGGCCTGGGTAGCTCAGTTGGTAGAGCGCGTCCTTGGTAAGGACGAGGTCACCGGTTCAATCCCGGTCCCAGGCTCCAGAAATTTACCGGTGGGGCGCGCAACAAGATGTTCGAGAAGGGCGGGGGTAACTCAACGGTAGAGTCTCACTCTTCCAAGGTGATGGTTGCGGGTTCAAATCCCGTCCCCCGCTCCAAGTTTCGTGGGACGGTTGGCTCTGGGGTAGTTTGACAGTCGGCGAGATGCCGCAGATCTGACGCAGAGGGCAAAAACGATGGCGAAGGAGAAATTCGAACGCAGTAAGCCGCACGTAAACATCGGGACGATTGGTCACATCGACCATGGCAAGACGACGTTGACGGCGGCGATCACCAAGGTGCTGTCAAAGCACAATCCCAAGGTGCAGTTCCGCGCGTTCG